>ERZ1090868.3-NODE-3-length-206597-cov-28.462700_pt1 | contig 206597 bp, 184 predicted proteins | sample MGYA00478475_ERZ1090868 | MGnify/ENA primary metagenome ERZ1090868 (study PRJEB33644, sample SAMEA5815747) | chicken gut metagenome | biome: Chicken; feature: Gastrointestinal Tract; material: Caecum | place: Ireland | collected 2019-01-01 | study: A study of the...
TATTCCTATCTACCTTCACAGTTATAATATGTATCTCGAATTCCTCCCAAACCGGAAATTTGAATATAGGCATTTATGGGGTATTTTGAACAATCCTATAGTTATTGCATATTACCGGAATGGAGGTTATTCATAATGATAAAAACCGAACCTGTCCAGTATTATCTCTTAAACGAGACTACTGTTGATGAAGAGACTACGATGAAACACCGTGAGATTCTCCATGAAAATATCATTGATACTCCTGGTGGTAAATTATGGACGCTCACATGGAAACAGGTTCTTCAGAGTTTTGGTGTTCGTAACTGGAATGGACGTATTTATGACAAGGATATTGTCATGAAGGCTCTCGATACAAATCCACTCATTCAGACTGATATCAAGAATGATACTTGGCTTGGTGAGTACGGACACCCCATTATCGAGAAAGGTATGAATGAGCTTGCTCGTCAAATGACACTCTTTCCTCCGAATGCATGTTGGAAGATCAGTAAATATTGGGCAGAAGGAAATCTTCTGATGGGTGAGGTAACAACTGTTTCTGGTGGGTATGGTGACATGCTTCGTGATAGAGTGATCACCGGTCTTCCGGCAATGTCCTCTAGTCGCGCTATCGGCGGTGTAGACAAAAATGGAAAAGTCTTACCTGGCTATAACGTATGCTTTTTTGATTCCGTATGTCGCCCGTCGCATAAGGAAGCTTACATGGTAGGTAACTATCAAACTAACACATTCCAGATTCCTACCGGCAATACCATGACAGAATCTGCGGTTGCTGTCAACCCGATTGAAGATCCTGGATTTGCGGATTTCCTTTTGAGCGAGTCCTCTTCCAAACAGCAGATCAATATGCTGTGTGATACCTTCAAATTGGATTATGATTCCATGGTGATCACAGAGTCTGCCGTAAAGTTTACTCGGGTTGATGGTCTGAAGAAGACCACGATCAATATCCCTCTTCGGAATCTGATCAATGCCGAATATTACAATCTGTTTTAAACAAAAAAGAACACCCTGGTTTTATACCAGGGTGTTCCTCTTTTATGATTTTTTCTGAATGGGAAACGCGGATCCATCACCGGGGAACACATCATCCACCATCTTCTGGATGATCCCAACGAATTCATCATGACTTGTATATGCGTAGATATCAATCAGTGAGTCGAACTTGGGTTTTAGTGTTCTCATGATGGTATTGCGGGTATACTGTATATACCGGCCTCTGGTATAGATACCACCATGCTCTATGGGATTAATACCAATGAGATTGAGCATATCTAGCACCATATCAAACGGAACTTTGTCCTCCTTAACTCCGATGATCAGATCTACGTCATCTGGATACTGACTTCTCAGATGATCAATATGCTTGTATATACTGTAGAAGGCTTTGGTATCGTTTTCAAACATGTTCAAAGCTTCTTCTTGGTGCACATAGACACCACAACGGATCAGGTCTGGATACTCAGCATTACATCCAATCACGAATCGATAATACATAAGGAACGAATAGAGAGAATATTCGTTTGATGTATTATAAGCCGGAACTGGAATGGAGTATAGTGTCTCACCTTTATACTTCCCGAATTTCTTCATCCGGGACATCATGAGTTGACCGTTATTGAGTCCACGCATTACGGTATTGTTACTCATGAAAGTACCAACACTGCTGGTATACAACGGGTCCTTTTCACCGACGATTCGTTTGACCTTTTCATATCCCTCTTCCAGACGGTCTTTGATGGCAGATGCATTGGTGTCGTAATATGCACCAGCAATCTCGTTGATGACTTCTTCTATTTCATCCGTAACAGACTGGCACAGCTTCGATTGTACCTGTTTCTTCTGTAATGCCTGCTTGAATTCTTCGAAACGCTTTTGAAACTCCGCCTCTTCTTTCAGCTTCTTTTTGCGTTTCTCTTCGTATTGCTCCCGCAAAACAGTGAACGCACGAACACGTTCTGCATAAGTATCACAGGCTTTATCAAAAGCATTTTTGGCCGCTGCAACATCACTTGATGTAAACAGTTTCGGATGTTGAAGCATTGCCATATACTTGGCATACAGAAGCCGCTGTTCTCTGATGGGATCATCCTCTGATATTCCGTTGAATGTCATGTTATCCAATTCAACGCTGACAGCATGCTTGAGGATATTCTTTTTCTTGTTGTTGATCCTTTCTTCATGTGTTAACGACGAAAACCAATTCGACTCTCTGTAATTCCTTTTGCTCTGTTCGATCCGTCTGAGATCGGATTCCGTACAGGGCTGAAGCTCCCGGATCTTCCCCAAATATCCACAGTAAAATTCCTCTGCAGTTAAGTGATCCGGATTCTCCATTGCAAACTCCGGATCCTCTCGTTCCACAAAATAGGGATCATTGTACCACTCATATGTAACCTTCATCACAATCAATTCTCCTTTGTTTTTATTTTGTTTTCATTGATGAGATTGTGGTTCTCTACATATATAATATATATCTCGATTTCGCGCCAGACCGGAACAACCTTATAATGATTTAAAGTCGTTACTAAGGGGTGAAAAGCGGTATGAATACCAATCAATTCTACCGAGAATTGTTTGAACAAAATCTCGGTTTGGATTCTCTTGGATTGGAAGATCGGTGTTCTGAATTGGTTAAAATCGTGGACAGTACCACGTTATTGGCTTTTGGGAATCTGATACCCATCAAGTATCTGCACTATCTGGATCTGACAGATACCAGTAAAATCGTCAAGAAAGAACAACACACTCTTGGTGTGGAATATTACATTGACGATCCGGTATTGGATAAGTTCCATCTTCCTATTTTGGGCATTGAGAAGATTGAATACAACAATGTGGGTGATGTAGACCCTTATGATCCGGATAGTACCGCATATTACAACAGTGTCATTACAAGTCGTCAGAATCTCACGCTGGAGAGTGTTTTGTTCGGGAGCGAATACTCGTTTAACAGAGTTTTGACAGACGCTGCTATGCCGTTTAAGCGTCATCATGAACTCAGAGGTCAAAGAGTTCTCTATCTAAAAAATTACGCTATTCAGGGAACCGTTGAAGTCACATTAAAAACCAGATGGCCTAATGTAGTCTCTATCCCAGAAGAATATCATGAGGACTTCCTGCATTTGGCTACACTTGATTGTAAGATCAAATTATGGAACGATCTTGCATATTTGGCGAATATTGTCACTTCCGAGGGAAATTTGGAGCTAAATTTTGATTGGTCTAACGCTGAACAGGAGCGTAGTGATTTCCTTCGTGAGTTACGCACCAGATCGTTCCCGGATCGTACTGGTCCGATGTACTTCCAGATACTTTAAACAAAAAATAACGGAGTGGGATAATACCCACTCCGTTATCTCTTTTATTGATTATCCGTATCTCACATAGATGTAATCCCCGGCTTCAAAGTTGATGGTTTCAATGAAGTTGTTAAAATCCTGTATTACTCCATTAACTCTTTCGAATGCTTCTTTGTGGGCATCCTCTTCGTCATCACCAAGAAGCCATTCCTGGGTTACCTTTGCTTCCCACGCACGGAACTCAGAAACTAATGATTGATAAACAAGGGCTAATTGCTCTCTTGTGGTTATATTGAGTTCCGGTGAAACATAGGAATCTCTGCCCTTACCAGGAAGAAGCAATCTCAGAATATCGATTCCTGGATAAGAATATCCTCTGGGATCACAGATCATCAAATCAATCGGATTGAGATCATAGCTATGATCGACCGGTGTGCCGTTATACTTTGACATAAGCAGGTCCATACTCATTGTTGAATCACTCCTGTTCGTCATCCAAAACTGGGAGATACCGATATCCGGCGTAAATATAATCCCCTGCTTTGAAGTTGGTCTCTTGCACCAGAATATCCAACTCCCGGATCAGATTCAATGCAGAATGTGCATCATGTAATGCAGTTGTGTCACTGCACTGCTCCCTGAAGATGTACGACCGCATACGTTGAAAATGATACGGTGCATATATCATATTGACAATGCTGTCATAGAAATGATGCAGCTGAAGAGGTTCCGTGATCTTCAAACCGTCTTCCGCATTTCCACCGAAGATACCAATCTCATAGGAACAGGGGTACGCTCTCCCGTTTGGATCTGTGATCTGAACGATTTCACGTGCACAGTATTTCCAACTCTTATTAAGGGCATATCGAACAAGCTCCAGTGTCATTCTTTGTTCACCTCACACCAGATATATAACTGATATCGTTTATCTTTGATGATATAATACTCAACGAAATCAGTATAGAACTGGGTTAACTTGGTCACCTGTTTTGTGACCTTTCTAATATCGATCATCGAATCCGATTTAGTCAGTGCATCTGCACCAAGACTCATCAATCGATTATACTCCGCATTGTATGTTTCCAGCAGTTCCAGGTATGCTTGATACTGCTCTTCACGCGTTTTGAGTCGTACACCATAATACCCAGTTGTGCCAAAGGAATCATCAAAGGTCATCATATCCATCAGATGCTCCGGAGGCCACTGTTGATTTCCGGGTTTGCGTAACTCCAGATGTGTATATCGATAATTCGGTTCATCATCCTTTATCATCGAAATACAAATCTTTTTGGTACCAACTTCTCGAAGTGCGGGCGGGTTGCAGACATGCTTGATCAGTTCATGAAATTCATCACTACCATATTTCGCATAAAGCAATGCGAAATAGGATGTAGAGACCGCATCATCATATGTCCCTTCCATTTTACCACCATTGAACCCATATGACAAATCAATGTCACAGTATGCTGTACACATACATTTTACAATGTCGTCCCAATATTGATTTATATATGGGCGATATTGAGGAAAGATAAGTGGTTTGATATCGTCTCTTGGCATGTATCGTGTGTCCTTCCGCTGAAGGGTATAGCACACTGTTGATCTGGCTGCACTATAGTCAAAATTGTTGAACGAACCAACACGTGCTAAGTTGTTCTCAAGGAATGAAGAATATCTTGCCATTGTAAAATCACCTCAAATAGTAATACCCCAGAGAGTTTATATGCTCTCTGGGGTATTGGTTTACTTTTTCTTTTTGCGATCCAATTTGGTTTCCACTCGACGGAGTCTGATGAATCCATCGGGATCTCGTTTGATCGGTACTTCCGAACTCTTCAGCGGCTGTTTATGTGTTAGTGTGATGAATCCCTTGGAATCCCGATTTGCCATCCTGGGTTTCAAATGCAGGAATCCACCAGAACGATAGAGTCCATACTTGAACGGATTCTCCTGGAATTCCTTGTTTTGTTCTGCAACGGTCAACTTGCGATGGAGTCGGATGAAACCATCTTTATCCCGAGACAGCTGCATATGGATATACTCTGCACGTTTCCTGGTATACTCCTCGCTTCCATATGGAGCCAGAACATCATCGATCACATCATCATAAACATCCGGCTCATTGTTTCCATCGTCGAAATACCCATTCTCGCAGAGTTTCACATTGGCACTCAGATATCCAGTCAATCCCGGATCAGAACTGGAACAGACATTCAGATCAAATCGACCAAGTTGAGAAGGATAGATGTCTCGATATTTCATGTTGATACCCTTCTTGCCACCATTCAAACCAGTGGGTCCTTTCAGGGTGTATCGAGACAGGTCGATTGCGTCAAAGTCATTATACCGTTCATACCGGAACATACTGGATGCCTGGGAACCGGCATCTCCCTGGGATGCACGAAGCAGGGTATTCTCGTTGATGGAGTTCAACAACCGAAGATATTTGTCAAACGGAGGATTGTCCGTATTGAGCAAACTATACACATTCTTCGTGATATACTTATCGAAGAAATATGCCAGTACCTCATTGGAACGAATCCGCTTATACTTCAGATCGTTGCTGTCTTTCTTCAACAGTTCCTCATAGTTTACCATCATCCATCTGATGATGGAATAGGTATCCTTCTTGTGGAACTTTCTCAGTGCCAATCTCTTTTTGGAAGACGGATCCATCATCTTCTCGAATGAGATCAACACACGAGCACCCTTCTCCGGATTTCTCTTTTTGGAAAACACTTCTGCCAATCGACCAAGCCAATACGTGACATCATATACTTGCTTGATTGTCAACGTGTTTGCATTATCCGACAGCAATGCATCAGCCAGCGTGGTGACAAACTTGGAAACGAATTCGTGCGCATAAAACGCCTTCTCATGCACTTCCAGATAGATTCCGTTGCGAATCTGGATGTACATATACTGATCCTCGTCTAGTATGTCGTCCACTATGGACATAACACCTTGCATGTTGAATTTCTCGATGGTTCCCTCGATTCCATAATGTGCCAGGAAATACAGAAGAGGATTACACTCCTTGCTGAACAGATCCAAACTGAAACATTGACAGGACATGGTCTCCCCATCTACAAACTTCAGCTTCTTCTTTGTCATGGTCAGCTTGATGGGATACAACGTTGTCTTGAAATTCAGGATGGTCTTCATCTTGGAACTGTCATACTTCACATAGGTAGAGTTGTCCACAACCTGATTGAGCAGGATTACTTTTCTACCATTGCGAATATAACTACCATCCTTCAACTGCTTCAGAATCCGAACCTTTCGAGTTACCTGAACGGAACGACCCTTCGCCGTTACTCGAAAATGCAGAACCAGCATATCGAACAGTGTTTTGTTCGGTTGTTCCAACCGTTCCAGCGTTCGGTTGTTTCGAATCTTCGGATCCTTCACATGAGATTTGTCAATCTCAGAACGAATCTTGGTTTGATCTGTGATATACTCCCAGCTCTCCAGTTTGATTGCCGGGATGACTTCCAGGTTTTTGCAACTGTCGAGGATATATTCCACCAGGGGCCTGTCATAGGCCCTGGTGAACATATCCGGATTGATTCTGCTATCGTTATGCTTGTGACAATACTGGGCAACAAAGTCCATCATAGGAAATCACGCCTTTATATAAAATACGGATTAGGAGCGCAACGTTTGCGTATGATATTGTCATCACTCTTTCTCTCAATGTACATATCCAGCGATTGGAGCAAAGCTTCGATCAGATCATTGCACAGGCCAATTTCTTCAAACCCGAATGCTGCAAGTGTACATTCCTTGTACGTGAGGTTTTCCGGTTTTCTGAAATAAAGCCTTGTGAAATGTGGCTCATAATGAACTCCAACACGAAGATCAAATGTGGTCAAAAGCATGACAAGACCCTGGATAAACTCATCGTTTTTCTCTGCGTCATAGATTTGCACACAAAGATCTTCTGTGCGATGAGATTTCTGTCTTAGCACGCGGAATCCTTCGGAATCATACACCGGAAGCGGATTTTCAAATTCACAACCAGCATGACTCAGAATCAGCTCTGTCACCATGTCCACGTCGTTTGTGTAGATTCCATGGAATTTGATTTTGTGATGCTTCAGATTTAGCACCACTTTGGTTTCTTTTGTTTTGGGTTTTTCGTTATCGAGATGAAGCTCGATATACCAGTTGGTGGAACCAACCGTTTCGATGATAATGATATAGTTCGTTTTATTGATTGCTTTAATTGTTATCTCGTTGTGTGAACACCAAGCGGTGTTACGGATCGGAATAGACCGATCTTTGAAATTCAATTCAATTGTCTTCATTACAGAACACTTCCTTTCTCTGCATATATAATATGTCTTTCGAATAAAAATAAACCCGCACCCAATTGCTCAGGTGCGGGTTTATCGGGTATCATAACTTAGGCTTTCTCGATCTGGTCCTTGGGAATGCGCTCGACCTTGGTCTCGGTCAGAGGCACATAGCTTCCAGTACGGGCAGCCTCGCTCGCATCGTCGTTCTTGCAAGCCTGCTTGAAGACCTTGTGAGCGGTATAGGTGACCTTGATCCCGTCATCGGTATACTCAAAGTCGAAGGTGCCATGAGGATAGTTGTGGTTGATCTCCAGGCGATAGATCTTACCGTCACGCTGCTTGTCCTTGGCGATGTTGTACAGCACCAGGGCATAACCGTTCAGAAAATAGGTCACCTCGGAATCAGACAGGGCAATGCCCCGCTGCTTGGCAGCCTTCTCCTTGTTCTCGGGCTTCTCAGGATAGAACATCCCATAAGCCACATAGTCGGTAAACAGCTTGACATACTCCGGATCGAAGCTGTCCTGATAGTTGCGATCGAACTTGTTGGAGGAACCAGACTCGTCGTTGAGCAGGTTCTTGAACCCCTTGGAAGGAGTCCAGTCGATCTGGACAACACCAGCATCGCCACGATCCTTGAACTCCGCGGTATAGGTGCCCCAGGGCATCTCCAGCTCCGCGTGATCGCTGTTCAGCAGCTTCACATGGAAATACTCCGCCATGGCACGGAACATCCCATCCTCAATCGTATTGGAAACATACTCGTTGAAATCGTCGAACGCGTCCTTCTCCAGATTCACCCAAGTAGTAGCAGTCAGATTACCCATTTTGTTTTCCTCCTTGAATTATTCATGAATTTTCAATACGGCTTTCGGTTCCGTATTGTTTTGTTCCATGAACAATCAAAAGTGAAAACAAACATGATATCATCTTTGAACACAATGGATGCCTTTCTGTATTGACTATTTCCATCCACTGTGAGAATTTCCAAATATGTAATAATGTTTGTATCCAGTTGAATGTTCATTGGAACATTTCAACTGGTTTATGGTTGATAGGAATGAAAGATATGGATTGAGTATATGAAGGCATATAACTACTCACGACAACGCTGTCCGTTGCTTTTCGTTATAGTTCTTTCACTACTGCAGGTAGCGGGATACCATACACAATAGCTTATTCCCAAGCCGCATGGCGCATCGACTAGACTACCATCAGAACTGCTACATTGAGGGCCCAGTAGACAGCTTTGGGTTTACCTCAGACTCACAATCCTGTAAATCAAATTACAACAGAGATAGTCCTCATCGACACTGGCGGTTACCCTTGGGCGTTGCTCCTCCACATACCCAACCACATCCCGGCATAGCATCCGGGTATGTACGACTCGGCAGAACCTGAACCACACAAAGTCACCTTGCTGAAGGGAAACTCTATGTGGTCCAGGCAGCCTTATCGCCGCCTGTTTGAACTGACAAAACCAGCTCAAACCACGTTGCTATTTTTATGTTGGTTGTCGATCAAAGATTACAATTCTCTTCGACCTCACCAATATAATATATACTTCGATTTTAAACGCTCATTGGTCCCTTATTGTGTTTATCATGTAGATATGGAAGCTCTGCGATCTTTTTGATTGTGGCATATGTTTCATCCAGCGCAGTATCTTTATCGGAGACATCCAGAACAGTATGGATCGTTCTGGCCAAATGAATAATCGGATTTACCCGCTCAATAAACGGGAAATCAAAACCGTTTACCATGAGTTCATTGACAGACCGATGCCACATGATAAAATCATCCGCAGACATTGTATCGGACATGCGAATAGCGTATTGAAATCCTGTGGCCAGACTACATGCCTCATAATACCCGTCACCGTCATGAACGGTAGTGACAATGCCAATGTACGTGTCTGGGAACCGTTCTTTTTCGCTTCGATCATGATACAAATCTAAAATAACCACTTCGCCACATTTAATTCCTCTAGACATTATTGGTTTCACTCCTCATATGTGTAATATTGTCTCCATTCAGCACATTACCAAAACTAAACACAGTGTCACCAAAATCTTCCTCATCATATTCATGACCCCAATAAATCGGAAATCCGCTGGGCGGGACAAAGTTATTCATCATTTCAGCAAAATAATCCGGTCGCATGAAATCAGAGAATCCCTTGCTTATAGATAAGCCGGCGTCCCAATATGATTTGATACGGTTCCCATGAATATCATATTGAATATACTCATAATCCAGAAGACTCATCATATACTCATATTGAGCAATTGGAGTTTTCGGTAAATTGTGAGCTATGTTGAAGTAGAGCAATCTATCAGTACTTTCACCTCTTATCGTTGCACAACTCCCAAACAAGTATTTCGATCCGCCACGATGATACAGTGGTATTTTATATACAATCATATTGTCCGATGGGTTACCATGATTGATCATGGTAAATGCTTCACGCTCTGTATCACAAACGACATAATATGCCTGTTTATTCTGCTGTGCGTAGATACCAATGTAGACATACTTCTCTGGATAGCTTACCAGTCGTTTGCAATAAATCATCCGCTTATGTCCGGTGAATGCATCGATATCGAAAACACGAACAGTATGGTTGTTTATTGCCAGTATTGCATTTGTATGAACAGTGTGTTCATAATACTCACGCTTGGTGACACCATACTCTCGCAAATGGCCTCGAATCTGTTCATTGATGGATTTTGTGCATTCGTCAATAGAACTGCTTTGGTAGTTTTCGATATGCATAACCACTGCAAAGAATTGATAATCTTCCGGAGCATGACGTTTGATCTTCTCGGTCAGATATTCATCAGGAACCAAATGAGAGATCGACAGTATCATCCTGTAGCGTGTCTTTAACATATTGTGTGATTGCCTCATTATTCCTCCTTAAAATGGGTTGTGTTATCCCCAGTGAGGACATTGCCATAATCAGCGATCTTCCAGGCTTCATCAATCGCATCATGTTCCCACCATATGGGGCTTTCAAACGACATCATCTGCTCGAAATACTCTGGATTCATAAAATCCGAGAACCCCTTGTCAGATACCCAACCATATATCCATTTGGATTTAATTCGGTTCCCTTTGATATCATATCCAATTTGTTCATATGATATCAACCGCATACAATAATCATAGTGTGCAATTGGATCTCGCGGTATATATGGGAGAATATCCCAATACAGTAGCTTATCCATTCGTTCACCACGATATGTATCCCCTTCTGCATATCGATATTTTGGCCCGCCTAGATGCCTTAGCGAGAGTTTATAAATCCACATTATATCGGTTTGAATATGCCGATTGATTTTGTTGAACGTTTCCAGCTCAGTCATGCCAACGACATACTCATATGTCCCTTGATTTACCCCAATATAAACATACGGTTCCTTGAATTTATTGAGGGGTATTACAATCTGGTCTTGATAAACATCTCGCTCTGGACAATATCGCATAACACGAAACGTTCGATCTGAGATAAGGATCAAACTGAAGATGAATTTCACATGCTTTAAATACATGCTCTTTGACCATTCGTAGTTGATACACTCGAATCGCAGATGATCTCTGACTATGTTCTGGACATCTTTTACGCTTTTCTTCCGCATATCGTCGACGCCCAGAGACAATTTACCATATTTGTAATCAACTTCGATCCCTCGTTGTGTGGCTGCTTCGTCAGGGAGTATACCGTAAAGTAATAGTACGCTCCTTAAACTTTTCTTGTACATATGATTCAAGCTCCTTCTGATCTTCTTTCAGTTGCTTTGCCGTTCTCGGCTTCTGAACGGATCTATCATAATAATCAACTGTGGTCATCCGTGCCTTTAAGAAGTCCCCAATTGCAGTACCAATCAGACCGCGTTCTTCATCAGGAGAGTTCCAATATGCCAGTATTGCAACTTGATTTACATAAATAAAACCAACTACAGCTTTGTATAATTTATCGTCGTCGAGCACCTCTCTGAGATATGCTCCAGTTGAAACTTTGTTTTTGTTTGATTCATCGATTTGTTCTCCAAGCTTCGGAACCATGATAGGGTATATGCGATTTGTATCAAGTTTGACCTTGATACTGCAGGAATGTACTGACGGAGATCCGGCAGTTCCACCGCCGCCATACTTTGATCTGATAATCAACTGCGCAGGTTGCGATCTTTTCTTCTGTCGCGGAAATTCATATGCGATCTCATTTATAGAGTCCCGATCATCATTATTGATCAGCTTCATCAAATTATACCAATCCAACATGGTTATCATCCTTTCATGTTTGTATCATAAAAATGTATATTTTCCAATCATATTTGAATGGTGGAGAGGCTTAGCGCCTCTCCACCATTTCAATGAACTCCTCCTCGGTAACGATGGGAATACTCTTCTTTTTGGCGAGCTCCACCTTACCGGAAGTATACCCATGATCCGGGACGATCAGAATGTTGAACTTGCGTCCATCAGTGATCTCCCAACCCTGGTTCTCCACAGCATTCTGAACATCCTCACTGGGAGTATATCCACTGTGACCAACTTGATACAGATCTTCGAAGTTCGTGGTAATCTTCTTGATATACCGAACCACTTCTCTGATATCATCGTGGAAGATGTTGGACTCCAGGAAGTTGGCAGTTGCCTCATAAGTAGTAGCACCCACCAGCTTCAGACAGAAATCCACAACCGGCTCATACTTGATGTCGAGTCGATCCATCTTTACCAGACCATCCAGACCATAGGTCTTCAACAGAAGTTTTGCTTTGGCAGGACCAACACCGGGAATTCCCATAGCGCCGATGATCTTATAGTCCGTTGTTTTACCGACAGCTTCTCTCAGTGCCTCAGGGAATTCCTCCAGCTTTTTGCTGTTGATCTTGGACTCTTTGATGGTGTCTTCATTCACCAGCAGGAACAAATCGCTGATGGTATCAACACCAAGTTTCGTATGGAGCAATTCCGCAAAGGAATCTCCATAGTCATCCATGCCGAGCTTATCAAAGAACTCAACCAGACGACCCACGATATTGTCCTTACACAGAGGATTCGGACAATACAGCTTCTTTGCCTTGATCATCATGTCCTGACCACACCCAGGACACTTCTGGGGAAGCTTGATCTTTTCGCCATCCCCAGCCTCCATGACCTTGATTGCGGGAATCACATCTCCGACACGATGGACGGAAACCTTACTTCCCTTACGCAATTCAAGTTCATTGAACAGGTCAGCACTCAAGACCGGTACGTGGTCATATTCCACACCATCCAAATAGATCGGTTCAACCAGATCCACCTGAATGGTGCGATATCCCTTGCGTCCCGTATCCAGCCAGATACCCTTGACAATGCCGACGGCTGTGGACGGATCGAACTTCAACGCGATTTGATACTTGTTGGTTCGACCCTCTCTACCGATTACTTTCTGGTACTCCAGATCGGTAACGGTGATAACCATACCATCGATCATGAAAGAGAGTTCTGGTCTCAGCTCGGCGAGCTTCTGGAACTGCTTGCTGATCTTCTTCAGCAAGGTCTTGAGATCACCTTTGATAATCTTGCGTTCTGGCATATCCTTCGGAACCACAGCAAAGTTCTGGAGATAATCCATCACTTCCCCATAGGTTCCGTCCAGGCCTTCCGCATAGATCGGATAGAGGGAGATATACTCGAACAAGTTGTCATCATCTGTGGTGGCCAGTCTGGAAATCAAACCAGATGCCGCATGACGACAGGAGACGTAATTCTCAGGAAGCTTCAGATACTTGGAAGCCTTCTCCAGATCATCCTTGGTTACAAAAGCTTCATACTGAATTCCGAACTCCTGATCATTCGCCATCGTAGTAATTTGCAGACCGTTCATACCGCCGATGACTACAGAAGAATCCCGATCGCCTCTGGTCTGCGGATTGACCAGAAGATCTTTCTTGACTGTGCCATTCACAGACACGCCATCGATCTTCGGAGAGAGCTCCAGCTCCAGTTCTGTTTCGCTGGTCAAACCCAGAGCCTTATACACTCTCTGCAGGAACTTCTCGATACAGTCCTTCTCCTTGACACCATCCGGGATCGGATCTGCGATATAGACGGCATATGCCTTGTCCATATTGTTGTGAAGCGTGGGATATTTGATCGTTCCCTTCTTCATATTTCGCTTTCCCTTCGGAGCGATGCCAGCAGGCTCGATATTTCCAAGTTCCAGATACCGAGCCAGCAGACGATCATAATCCGCATTGGACAGGAACTCCCGCTGCTTGGAGTCATACTCGTAGAAAGACTTGCCGATGTTGATCATCTTCCGGGCAATGGAGTTGAACTGATCCAACTCCTCATTGGCGGTATCGATCTCGGCATAAGCATCGATGAACTGGATCAGAGTGTCATGCTGGATCTGATCCAATGCTTTGCCATACTTCCCGTTTTCTCGAATCTGTTCGACAACTCGATCCAGACGGCTGGTAATACCATCCAGGTCGTCCAGTTTTACTTTCTTCGCCGGACGTGCGGGTGTATTGTCGAACTTCGGAAGATTGGCTTCCACTTCCTGCTTTTCCTTCTCCATATCAATAAGCTTCTGGTTCTTCCTCCGGCTGATCTCATCCAGAACAGCCTTGCCCTTCTTGGTGGGAGTCAGAACCATCGGGAAGAAGTTCTCGGAACCATCGGGCTCATAGGGAGTGCTGATCTCATTCAGCTCTTCCATGATCTCCTGGTTCTTGTCCTTTACAGGCTTCTTCACAGCAAACCTCTTGTCGGTCTTGTTCTTCTTTTTGCTCATGATAGAAACTCCTTTCAGAATTTGAATTTTGATAAGTAGTGGTTTCCCTCTATCATTGGTATAATATATCTTTCGATTTCAAACATGGTTAAAACGAAAGAATACGGGAGTGGTCGTTAGCCACTCCCGTATTTGATATTTTGACGTAACCATCGGAACCCATTCGGGTCTATAAAACCATGGGTGTCCCAATACTCCTCCAAGCTTCGGAAGTAGTAGAATTGCCCTATGGTTATCGCAAATACATGCGGATAGTCTTTGCGTAAACGGAATAACGTCATCTCGGAGAATTTGGTGTAAAATTTGCTCTTCGGAATACAACCACTTGCATTGCATTGTGTTGCAATCGTGACTACTTCAAAGAAGTTCTCCGAGATATCCCAGTTTGGATCAAAGAGTCGACTGTAGTAATACTCGACTTTCTTGTCGTTGATCTTGATACGATTCTCTGCACCCATGTCATTAATCCTCGAACCACTCGTCTCCTTCAGCGGTCTCTACGTCATAGACAATTCTGGTACCCAACACATTCAGATATGCATCAATCTGCTCGATATTCTTTTTACCAGAACAGATCACAATGGGATCTTCTGTAATCAGAGATTCCCGATCTTCATCTTTGATATCGAACTGATCCAGATCATATTCATCCGTTGTCAGATCACCCAGATAGTGTTCTTCCGCAGAGGCCATCTTTGCTTCCAGAGAGGTGGAGTTTTCCGTCATAAAGTCAGCAACCGCTGCCGGATGATTGACCATCGTCAATAGAACTTCCTGTTCAGACTCACCCAGTCGTACCGGAACGTCAGAGAATGGATCCAGGAACTTCTTCTTCCGATTGGACTTTTTCGGCAAAGAGGTTAACGGACTAACCGGACCACGGAATCGGGCAGCATACTTCTCCACCGGATCCTGTTTTAGTCGTACAAAGAACATCTTGGCACACAGCACTTTCCGCATGGACTTCTGACCGTCTTCAAAGACAATCCTCTGCCACTTTGCAGGGAACTTCTCATATGCCTTCTCGATATCCGTGATATCCGCATTGTTGATGGGATCCTGGATGATAACAATACCGTCTCGTTCGATTCGACGACAGAACTTCGCTTTTGCATCGTCACCCAGCTTCCGATAATACTTGAGGAACGAATCTGCTTCATCAGAGTTGAGAATCTTCATCAGATTATAGACGATCTTGATTTTATCATCTAAGTTACTCGTCTGCTTCATCATCTCAATCGCTGTTGCAGACAGCTCATTGATCGAATGTTCATTCATCTGAGATTGATTCAATCGACCAACAATACCAAGTGCTGCTACTACAGCATGAATCGGAGTTCCATCTTCCATATGCCAGGACTCTTCCGGTTTCAGGATTCGAGCAATGACGCCCTTATTGCCATATCGACCAACCAGCTTGGATCCAACCACCATGGGCTCTTCATCCATCAGCTTGATCTCGATCTGGATATTGCCAAAGATGTTGTCATCATTATCCGCAAAGAACGTAGAGGAATCCACATAGGTATGAGCTTCCTCACAGATGATGGTGAACTCATCCGTATAGGTATACCCGCCGTCATCGGCATGATCCACAATACCGATCATATACTTGTAAAGCTCTTTATAATAGCGCTGCTGTTCATCATACAGGTCTGCAATCAGCTTATTGGCAACACTATCGCTGAGCTTATCACGATCTTTGTTGAATCGAATGTTGATATCAATCACACGACCATTGCCATAGACTTCCTTATCACCACGTTCCATATGCTGAAGTCGTTTCCGTTTCAGTGCATACGGAGCTTTGGTTCCATCGATCTGTCTAACAATAGCCAAATAACCTTTCTTGGTCTTTTCACCAACCAATGGAAGACCTTGATAGTTATCATCGTCCCCATACCAGTTCAACAGAATCTCATTGTCAGAAAGACTGATGGTTTCCGTATAGCTCCGGAAGGTATTCATCATTCTCTCTGCGCCGTTCATAATCAAAATACCATCTTCATAGATCTTGGTAGAGACCATATAGACCGTATTCAGATTACGACCATAGCAATAGTTCATGTGTTTATCGAACGACTCGGATTTCTTGATATAGGTTCCATCCGGAACCACATCGCCGATTTCCAACGAGTCGATATATTTGTTTTTATACCGAGTAGCAAACCCTTCCGAGTGTTCTTCCAGCTCGGTACGTTTCCACGCATGATAGCGCTTGTGTTTCTTGTCAAACCCGATCAGTACATAGTTGTACGGGTTCTTTTCAAATTTTGCCACAATCTCATAGTCAGCATCCACCTGATCCAGCATGGAAGAGAACTGACCAAGGCTGTCCTCAAATCCAGTTGCGACCAATGGGAATTCCGGATCCTTAATGGATACAAAATGAGGAAGATTGTGATTGACCATGATCAGTCGACTGGAGTTCGTATGAGACTGCTGTGTCAGGAGCGAACCAGGACCAAGCCGATCAGTTTTATATTTCAGTGCCTTCTCTCGTTGCAGTACAATCTTTTCTTTATTGGATATCTGTTTTCTGCTTTTTGTAGCCATTGCTTTACACCTCATCATTCGCCTCGGAATAGCTTTTCTTTTCTCTTCTTTAGTGTGACTTGTCCTCCTTCAATTTGGTCATCAAATCGATGATCAATGATTTTAGATGGTGTATAGGTACTTTTCGGTGGTCGTTTGGAGAAGGCTCGTTTCTGTTTCTTCTTGGCCAACTCTTCCTGGTCTTCCTCATGTTGTTTCTGGATAATCTCATCCACGGATTCTGTACTAATATATTCCGTCTTTGAAATTTCTTCCCTTCGATCTAAATGAATGAATCCATCTGTATCCACTCGGCTGATAGAAGCTTTAAAATGGATTGATGTCTTATACGCCATGGGGTATCGATTCATCATATAGCCTTTGTAGGCTTCCCATTCATCTTCCATCTGTTGTCGAAAACTTCTGACTCCAGCTCGATTGGTAAAGAGTTGGTTGTGCAAATGTAGAATTTCCAAAACCGTCTTCTGGACAGGATCATGAAAGTGAAAGTGCTTTTTGATGAAACGATATGTTAGCCGACCTGCATCGGCTAACATGGATTCATAATCGTTTACAATGTTATGTGCAAAGTCAATACATTGTGACTGATACAACGGATGCAGCATATAATACGTCACAATCATCTCATAGACCGGTTCTGTCAGTAACCATATTTTGCATCGTCTACACAATCGTACAATATCTTCCAGATAGACTTCACATTTGAATACGGAGATGGTTAATGTGTTTCGGAATCGAACAAACGCCAACCAATCTCCTTCCCGAGTTCCACGTCTGTGGATTTCAAATACAGTAGATGGAACCTCTCCACACATAAAACTGGAGGCTACCGGTTCCACATAGAGATCGAACATGTCTCGAATGATTTCAATTTGTCGCATGGTTGTCATCATTTTCACGATACATTCACCTTCTCTCTTACAGGTATAATATATCGTTTGATTTCAAACAACCAGAAATAAAGTGGGGCCGCCAGCCACCATAAGACCTTCTATCTGTCTTTCTGGTAGTTCCGGCGGCCCCTTCATCCATACAGAGACTTCAATTCAGGTATAACGGCTTCTTGAGCATGAACCAGCTACTCTCACGCCTAGACACTCTTGAGTTGGTCTGCGGAGCCTCTCCCATTACTGGGTCCTATTTCTACTCTACAGCTGTCCTCTCCTCACTGGTTCATGGTGTACTCCTCTGTGCTTATTCTTACTTTCCATGAATATCTAGTCTCCACAACCTACACGAGTTGTGGCCCGTCTCCACTAGGTTACTGGATCAATCAGTCCATCGTTGTGACGAGCTGCTTCCTCCCTTCGCAGAAGCAATATGAAGAGTCTAATCTCCGGCCTCCATTGATCGCGTTTAGCCAATACATATAAATTCTTTTGCATAATGCTCAGCCAAACATCTGAGCATTTTTCTGTATGCGGCGGCTAAATCCGGCATTCATATTCCGCACCCTGCACCCGACGGTTGGCAACGGTCAGGCTTACTCTTGGAGCAGGGATCCACTGATCATATAAGCGTTCTGGACAGCCGTATCTTTGTATCCATGCCCTACGCCATGCAACATTAGTTGAGAGGGAGGCTACACTTCACAGGCCCGATGCAGTTGGCATTTGATGAATACAATAGCTAAAGGTAAAACACCGATACGGATTGATCTACGTCCATCTTTATAATGATTGTTTATGGGATACTTGTAATTGAATTACACATCATAACGCTTCCCTGAGATCAAAATGTTCAGCTCACCGAGGTTCTCAACTGCGCAATCATATGCAGTCTTGAAGTTCTCATCTGTCGTGGCCTTCACATCATTATACTCGCTGGAACCATCCGCATACAGAACAGTCCATCCTTCAGGACCAGCCTGGATGGTGACATCCAGACCATTCTCATCCTTGTAGTGCTCCTCACGCTCGATCGCATCTGCAGGCATCATTCCGTTGAATCGTTTCATGGTTCATTCTCCTTTTCAGTTTCTTTTACATACCCAGTACGAGACTGAATATTTACATAGGTTGACGGGTATACTTCAATGGGTAATCCATCCACAAGCATAAAACCCTCGAAGATAGATTTCACAATGACATCTCTACATTCCGGACAAGCATCCAACTCATCAACGGAATAGCAGGAATCTCCGTCCCATTCATGATGACCAGTTGATATCTCATAATACGGAACCGGCTTGAATCCAAGCTTTAATAAATTTGAATTGGATTGATATCCAAACTTTCCATAATTGCTGAGCAACTTGCCACAACGATCGCAGGTTACTTCTACGATTGTGGTAACCGGTTTCTGAACATAGATTCGTTCTTCTTTTCTCACGAATTGATCAACTCCGCAAACATATCGTCCATATCGTTTACGTCTTCGCTTTTGCCAAATTCATCGTGAATATCCTTCCGGACATCATCCATGAGCTTCTTGTCATGCTGAGCAGCACGATCTGGATTATCCAAACGTTTCGCACAGATATCCCGCAGACACCGATAAGTATCCACAAGCAGATCCGGATGCTCCCCATAAACTTCCCGGAAGTTCTTCAGAGTGAACTTCACATCTTCTCGTCCAGGTACATATAGGAATCGACCAGATTCTTTCAGATCTCCATCTGTCTTCATCTGATACAAATTAGACAACAGCGGATCATACCCGGCACGATCTGTGTACACCAACTGACAAGTATTGCTCTTGGAATTAGTCTTGGATTTGATCCAGGAAGCAATTGAGATAAAACCAGAAACATCTTCACCAAGATTGATAGAAGTAGAACCAGTAGAAGAAACGTTCTTGATAACATCCAGACGAAGAATTGTGTTGGCAAGATAGATTGCTTTCTCACCGCCACCGATGGTCTCTCCGGCTCGAAGTCCACGATACTGCTTCACAGGAATACCATTGATGGGAAGCATTTTGTTAATGTGGTTGATGGAGAAGATAATGATATTGAACCGATCTGCATAGTTAACCAGCTGGCTATACAGAGCCGTGATCACTTTTGCTCTGCGAGCACCACTGGTATTCTGCACATTGGAATCATAGATACTGCTGATCGTTGCGGCATTTTTGCCTTTCTTAATCATAGCAGGATCATCACAGTCCTCCAACAACAACTGAGAAGAAGAGTCCAGAATCATCACCGTGGGAGGATACTCCATGATGGGATTCCCATACATATCCAGCATGGGCATCTGAACCTTCTGCATGTGAGTCGTCTTATATCGCACATGCTGTTCCAGACACTTAATCACATCTTTATCCGTGGTAATCGGGTTGATCATGATACAGGACTTTGTCTGCTTATTGGTGAACTGGGAAACCTTCTTTACATAATCAACCGGGAGTGTCTTTTCAGTGTCCAGAATCTGAATGATGGGCTGTCCATCAAAGGGAACTTCTTTGACTTTGGTGTTCCCACGAGCATGCTTCATGCTCATATTCCGGATGAACTCAAAGTCTTTCATATACGGCGTAATAATCGCAGATGCCAAGGCCAAAGCAAGTGTGGTCTTGCCGCCTTGGGATTTGGCAATAATAACATTGACCGATCCTCTCTGAATACCCACATTGTGATAGGTATAGATCGGATCTTCGTCTTCATCATAGACGGTCAGATAACTACCTGCGTTGTAGTCCAGGTATTCAAAACCAGTCGGATATTGGATCTTACTGGTTGATACAACCGGTATCTCATTCTGTTTGAACGAATCGGAAAGGAATTTCCCGAAATCCATATCTTGGATCATAAATGATAAACCTCCCAATTATCAGCGTTGTATTATACTGTTTTGCTGACAATTAAAAAAGAATGGTCCCAGGATCTTTCAACCCTGGGACCATTTGCTTATTTCTTCTTGGGAGTGGTGTCCTGATCCAGACGCTTCCGGAATTCGGCCTTCAGTTCATTGACGGTATCATCCTTCCGCTTCTTTTTCTTGGGATCCTCACCCTTAAGGTTCTTGAACGCCTTCTTGTACCCGATGTCGATCATCTTCAGTTCCCGGATGATCTTGCGATTCTTGTACTTGAAGGCGTTGTTCACACGGGCACTGTTGTGCGTGCCGACGATCTTATACGCATCGGCATATGCACGGATATACTTCGCCCGCTTCTTGGCTTTCTTCTTGTTGATGAACTGGAAAATCATGTCGATACAGTCAGACCGGTTGGACTCAATGGTCAGAGCCGCGCCAGCCGCCTGTACGAAACGCTTTCCATACATTCCACGGAGAACCTTCAGCTTCACCTTATCAGATGCCGTAGACTCGTCGATGATCTTCCGGACATACCGGAAGTTGACAGCAGGATCCGTATAGACCTGGATCAGCAGATCCCGGATCTGCCGCTTCTTCAGACCTTCCAGCTTCTTGGCCAGCTTGCGATTCTTCGCTTCCAGCATCTCAAATGCCTTGGAAATCAGCTTGTTGCGATCCTGGAATTCCTGCTGCTGGTTATACTGATTGGTTGCGGACCTCTTGTATGCATCGGCGAGAATCTGCCGAAGAGACTCGACCTGATCATCCGAGAGATCCGTTTTGATCTTGCCCTTCTTGAAGTTGGGCTTTACGTGATCCTTCACGTAGCGATAGAAATACAGAGGCACGGACAGGTTCGCAAACATCTGGCTCGTGTATGTGGGATACTTCGCGCCGTTCTTGTGATTGCGATGATCCGTGACTTGCTGGAGGATGGTGGACATATCTTCGTCCAAAATCTCAAAGATTTCCTCCTGGGACAAACGGTCAATCTTGGGGTTGTCCTTAAACTTCCTCGCCGCACGGTTTTGGAAGTTATCCCCGTTACGCTTGCTCATTGATAAACTCCTTTCATATTGCGTTTATTGTGTAATGAGTTTCCTCCTTCATCTGTTATAATATGTCTTTCGATTTTATTCCTTCTCAATCTCCTCGGTGGGAATCTTCTCCTCAGCAACAGGTTCATCATCCACATGTTTGATCGCATATGCCGTTGCGATCTGGATGAGTCCATTCATCGTCTTCTTCACATTGTTGCCGATCTGTGAAGTTCTGGTGGCGGAGATGGAGAAGTCATAGTGGGGATCATCTGCCAAAGCAAGATCTATCATATCAGAAATCCGGAAATTGAAATTGGTCTGAATGCCACGACCATCTGCCGTCAGATCCGGAACTACGATCAGATAATTGACCGTCACCTCGCCAAGATTGTCTGCGCCGTCCGTGTCATAAACTGCATGCAGTTCCATCACCTTAACCAGATCGCCGGTTAGATCTTCACTGATACCAGCGGTGTTGAGCAGAGTGATGAAATAGATCATCATGGATTTCTCCATCTTGTCAATGAAACCGCTGATGAGTTTCTCCACCGGCTTCTGCTCCAGATCTTCTTTGGTAACGTCCTTGACAGAATCTTTAATGAACTCACCGAGCTCCTTTGCCATACGAGTAACCGTAGGACTCTTCTCAGTAGAAGCGTATGCTCTGGGATAGTTCCGATTGATCTCGTTGATGATCTGACGCATGGTTTCCAGCATGATATTCTGGATCACCTGGTACAGTCGATTGGGATTGTATTCGGAGAACTCCATCACCAGAGAATGCTTCCCGGAATTCTGCAGATCTTCGATCTCTCCATCATTCAGAGTGCTGGAAGGTACAATCATGCTGGTCAGATACCAAACAGTGGGATCGTTGCTGTTGACAACAATGTTGGTGTGCATCATGGACTGCACCATAACTTCGGTGTCCCAGAAACCCGGATAGACATACTTTCCGTTGTTCTTCAGGGTTTCATTTGTCTGACGAGCAGCTTCTTTGGCAACTGCAACCTTCAGATAATAATCCGAAATTGCAATATTCTTTGCACCAAACAGCTTCAGATACAACTTCCGATTCAGGAAGTAACGGGCAATCGAGGTCTCCTTGGAGACCTGAATCATCGCCGGAATATTGGTCGTCCGGAGCAGATTCTGAAACGTGCGCTCCACATTCATATTGGAGTTCTTCACAAACGTGGAAGTCTTGTCCTCGGTCAGATCGATTACTTTCTTTTTGCCAGTTGTTTTCTTTTTGGTAGGCATGTTTTCACCCCATTTAGCAAAATGTATACAGATGTACACGCTTTGATGAAAAATGAATGGAACCCATTGCAACAAACAATGGGTTCCATTCTGTTTGGTTAACCGATATCCCGATAAGGACCTTCTGCGCCTCTCGATTTCTCGGAATGAGCACTGGGGTCATACAAGCTCAGCTGAATCGCCTGAATATCCTCCAGCTTGAAGACCGTGTTGCAGATGGTGATCGTCTTCTCCTTCAGACTACCGTTCTGATACTGATTGAAAATGGCGAGTGTATCCGCAATCACGGAATGAACATTACCCTCAATGTCGGAAACCTTCTCCTGTTTCACAAAGATGGGTCTACTGGAACCAGTGACCCATACATACCCGGAGATTCCGTACATCGTATTTCCGAAGCCCATAATCTACCTCCTTCCCCATCTCAGATATCAAGTGCAGACAGATCCGGTTCAGCAGCATCCACAGTACGCTTCTTCATGGTGCCAAGCGGATTGTTCATACCGCTCATCAGATCACCCAGCGCGGACTCATCGTCATGCTGCGCATTCATGATATCATCGTAGCGAGAACGGATGGTATATAGTCGATCTGTAGGCTCCGAACAACCCGCCATGATCACAGAGATCTGCACATCGTCAGACTCCTGGACATGCACATACTGAATGGCAGCATCGCCATAGATCCCGCGAACCTCTGTCAGACTGGTATCCAGACTTCCGATCATGGAGGCGGGACCTTTGACAAAGACACCAATACCCTTAACGTTGACAGGCTTGGGCTGATAGGCATCTTCGATCATGTTTTTGACATAGTCGTCCAGGGACTGACCAGTCTTCGGACGATCAGTGTCAGTCTCAATGAAGATACGCTTGCCGGTATGCTGAAGCAGCATGTACATGTCACGGGAATCGATCATGGAGATATCGCTGTTTCCGTAGTAATCCCCAGTGATGACCTTCAGAACATCGGCGATCTCCTTGTTGACCATCCGGTGAACCATGGACTTCGGACCAGACACTGCCCCGTTATCGAAGATCATGTAGGGAAGCTTGATCTTCTCCACTTCAGCCTGCCAATTCAGTGCATTGAACTGAGCGGTGGCATCCTCAGTCAATGCCGGATACACACCGATGACGATGACCGGAATTTCGGAATTGTCCGCGATAAATCGCGCCACCATGGGGGATACACCACTGCCGGTGCCGCCATCTGTCGTCGTAGTGACCAGGATGTATGCAATATCGGAGTGGTGCTCCAGAGCAGCCTTGACGTTCCCAAGCAGGTGTTTATAGCTACCCTGCTTGAAGACATCTTTGGAATAGTCCCGGACTTTGCCGGAACCATCCTCTGCCTGAGGTACGATCTTGATATCCGCTTTGAGCTTCTCCATGGCTCTGGCAGATGTGTTGTAGCAGATGGTGTAAGTGCCGGGAATGGAATCACGGATCGCCTGGGCAATCATAGATCCGCCGTCACCACAGCCAACCACCAGGAAGTTCCGACGTTTGTTGCTGTCGGGAATGGTGTCCGTAGCACTGACCTCAGGAACATTCTCAGACTTCTGTTCCACAGAAGTCCGCTTGATCTGTTCCGCAATCATTTCCTCGGACCACATCTCTTTGTTAGGCATAGTAGATTCCTCCTTATTTGTTTTTGTTGTTTGGAGTTTTATTGATACGGTGAACATTTATTCACCAGCATCATGTGTTGTGATGTACTCGATCGCATTACCATATTGCTCCGTCAGGATCTGAACAAAGGTGGCTAACCGCTCACGAGCTGCTTCAACAGCAAGCTGCCATTGAGACATTTCATTGGTACCCATGCTATAGATATCCACAGGAGATTTTTCCGTGAACTTCAGATAGTCAGTATCAATAGTTAATATCGGATCAGTATATCCATACAGACGAACACGGGCGCGCAATGCGTATTCTTCCTGTGTAACGAACATTGGCACAGTCGGTGCCCGCAGAATCACCGGACCGAACTCCTCGCTGTGGGCAATCGGATTCTCCACATCATAGTAATTCTTCATCAAAATGTAGTTAACTACACGCTCGATGCGATTCTGGGAGAACCTTGCTGCATCTGCAAAGTTTTGAACAATGTTTGGATTGTCAGGCTTTGTCGGCTCAACTGGGACAAAGATGTCAATGAACGGTGCCATAAAGTTCTCATTGGGATCCTTGAATCCACCGTACAGATCCATCCAGTGACCCTCACAGGACATGAAGGTATCGAGAACCCTCCGATCCGGATCCTTGTACCGAAGACCCCAAATTCTCATAACGGCCCGAGCGATCCCATCGTCCAGCTGAACCATTTGGTTGTCACAGTTTGGACAGGTCACGCTGAGATCCACATAGGGTTGCACACTATTGATAAAGGTATTGCGGGTGGTGCCCACATATCCATCGGTTTGGATGGTTTCGACCTTGGACTTGAGCCTGAACCCAAAGTCGATTCCGCAGTCCGGGCATACGTAACGAAGAGTTTCGTCACGCTTCACAATATGACTCTCTGAATAGTTTCCCATTGTTTGATCACCTCATCGTAATATATTTGTTTATTGGTATCCGGTGTCAGACAAACTTACTCCATGATCCGTGGCAGTTGCCAGAATTTGATTATAGTAACCGCCTGAACTATCGCCGGAGTAAAGTGCGATAGCATTATATAAACCACTGTCTATGTTACGATCGATCAACTCCACAGTGATCTGCATATTGACCTGTGCGTCGTAAGCATATTCGTGGGAATATGTACCAAGTTGCAGTATGTTTTCGTAGATCGACTCACCAGTGGATTTCAATACCTGACCCAGTCCACGAGCCGAACTACCAGAATAATTGTCAATGACTTCGGTATACCCAGATTCATTATCATAGATACACCACATAATATGCGGATTCAGATCTCTTTCTTTACAAAGACTATCCAGATAGACCATATCATCCATGGTCAATCCGCTGTTGTCAGGAGCATCTCGAAACACATACCAATACTTTCGAGCAATCTCAAAGATCTCTGCAGAATCTGCTCGCTCTTGGTTCAGTGTATTTTCCATCGCTTCAATAACAACGTTTTGTTGATCGATCTGAGCATTCAGATTGGAGACCTCAGCCTTATAACGAGTCTCAACTGCACCTACTTGCTCAGTTAGTTGTACTTCGAACTGCGCTTGCATGGTTGCAATCTGCGATTCGTAGTGATCGATGATTTGATACATCGCATAGCCGACGACTGTGCAGATCAAAGTTAATGCGACAGCCATCAGGAACATATACTTCCGGAATATGTTCTTCCGGAACTCTTGTGCATTTGTACCTACATAATAGATCTTCTTTTGCATTTCCATTGCGTTTACTTACTCCTTTCTAGGGTCTACCAATATAATTTGTATCTCGATTTTAAACGTAATAAAATGACTACCTACCGTTTTATGGGTAGGTAGTCATTTATAGGTTGAATCACTTGGAAGAGTTTCTGTCCTCGTTCGAGTTTTTCGTGTCAGACAGATTCACCGGCTGATGGACCAAAGGCATTGCAACTTCAGTCAAAAACTCCGGATTCGCAGACGAATGGAGAGCCTCATACATCTGCTTTTGTACCTCTTCCCGGGAGAGGTTTTTCATCGCTACACATCCTTTCTGTCAATCGTAGAAGATTTCTCTTCTCGCGCTTTCTGTGTGATGGGGAGGACATAACCGCTCTGATCCAACAGATTGGTTGCAATTCCTCCACCATACAAATAATATGCAATGGTGTTAATAGAAACCCGATCGATGGGATCTGATTTCATATCAGCCATCTCAACTTCACCTGTTTTCTGAATAGCACGTTCCATATCATGCTGTGCTTTCAGGTCATCCGACATAGGACCATAGGATTCCACAGCAGCATTGTATTGGTTTTGTGCAATCAGAGAATACAACTCAGGTTGTGTGATTCTGGCTACCCGATCATGCCCAGTTGGTTGACCCATACGAGGATCTACTTTGGTCGGGTTAACCGCGGCATGGTTCTTTACCTGAACCATCTGTTTCAATCGCTTTACCGGAACATCCAGTACGAGCTGTTTATGAACCGTTCTCGGAGGATCTTCTTGATCCATGGTTAAAAACGGCTTATATACATATTCATACAGAGGAATTCCATACTTTCCACACAATTTCTCAATGAACTCAACCGTAACTGGATTCTCATAGGGTTTATAGGTTACCGTATAGTTCATATCGGGATCGTTGAAGAAACGATCCATGTATTGATAAAACTGCTTATCAGACATCGGTGAAAACAGATTCTTCATCCGAGCGGTATTTGCTCCAGACGGATCTGCATCATCCAACATCTCATAGATTGCAGTCTCAATCTCCTTCCTCAGCGTCATCCGGAATCACATCCTCGGTAGTAGCAGTAGATGTTGTCTCATATTGATGCATTACGGGATCTCCAGTATTGTGACCACCGCAATAAACGATCGGAATGGTTCCATCCATCAGAGGATTGGTGATGGTCAGAGGATCTTCCGGTTTCTTTGGAAGCAGTGCATCCGGATCCATCCTGCGAGCACCACGGAGCAATACTGCACTCTTGGCAGCGTCTACATAATGTCCAAAGTTATAGGTATCAGAAGAATCCTGCGGTTCATCTGCACAAAGTTCACTAAACAAATTCTGTGCAGCATGCAGATGCCACATGACAGAGTTCTCTTTCTCGGTCAGGAACTTGATATTTTTGAATGTTTCAGCCATAGCGAGAATGACATCCTTTCTTTTAAATTTGTTATGCTTTTGCTTCCATGTTAATCATGAAAACAAAAAACATGTAAACAGATTTTCGATAAGACTGACGTACCGTCTTGCCGAAATTTGCCCGACCATACTTGTACATATTATCGGACAACCATTTATCGATTTGGTTTTTGATCTCCGCCATCTGTTGGGTGTCAGTATTGGTACCATACGCCGTCTTCATATAGACAATGAAGTCACCTCGACCAATATAGTCCAAGCTCTTCCCAGAGGCCAAAGCATAGTATTCAACGATGGAAGAGACTACTTTGCGAACTCCATCATCCGAGTCAATGATATCCTCAATGAGGTTCTTCAGTTTCTGATACGAAACATCAGACTGGGTGATTGCATACTTCAGCAATCTGTTATCATATTGATGATTGATCAGCTTTGTATATGTCTTGTTGACTACCCGATCAATAATGAATGAATTATTATCGATCTCTCGATAATCATCTTCCGAATAGTTGTCGGTATCTGCATTCAGATAGTTTCCGCTCCGATGATTCTTGTAATACTGTTCACCAATGGCTTGCAGTTTACTCTTCACTCGATGCCACAATGCATCTGTGATGTATGCCAAATCGGTATCGGTTCCGTTGATCAACCGAGCTTTATATGTATTGTATACTGTTGCAGCATTATCTTCCAAAAATGCATACAAAGAAGTCACTTGTCTCAGATAGAAGTTTCTGGACAAGTGAGCAATGGTATAATCCATGATTTGTTTGTTCGCATTATACTTGAAGACACCTTTGTGTGCAGAAGTATACATCATCAGAGACATATACAGGATCATTCGTCTTGCATGCTCATCATCTTTCTTGATTGCAAAATGGCGCACAATCAAAAAAGACAACAGATAAAAAGGATTCGACTGAATTTTATTTCCCTTGTAGATTGCTTTGGATTGAGCGATTGCATGTTTCATCTCTGCTTCTGAGATACCAACTGCATTGTAGAGTAATGCACGATCAGCATCTGCAAAAGAATAACGCTGAGACATATCCAACGTCATCAATATTTCGTTATTGCGATCGATATAATCACTAATCCCTTTGTCCAGCTTATTCACTATAGCCGGTGTGAGTGCTTTGGCGATTCGATCGCCAAATTCCTCTTTTAGCATGTTATTTCACCACCCATTGCTTTTATAGCGTTGTTCCGTTCTGGAGCAATTTGAGCAAAAAAGAAACGTACCGAGTCTCCCCGGTACGTTTCCCTTGTCGTTACTGAACGATCGCGGCAGAGTCGATCAGACGATCGACCTGCTTGAAGAACGTTTCAGTTCCTTCGTCTTTGGTGGACTTGATCGTATCGATCTCGTCCCCAAGTGTGTTCAGCATACTGATGAAGACCAGACTGTTGATCTTCACCTTCAGAGAATCCTCGGCCGGGGTGGCTTTGATATAGTCGCCATCGGCCGCTGCTTGAAACAGTTTGGCCAGGACCTCGTTCTCCTGGCATGCATTGATTGTGAGTTTCATTCTTCATCCCTCCCTCTCCATTTGTTATCAGAGAACGCTGGAACTCCTTCTTTTCTCCAAAGAGAATCCTGGTCCCATTGATCCGGGTTGGAGTTCACCTTCAGCTGATCCTGGTAATACTCCTCGAAGGTTTCCAGCATGGATTTCCTGGCCTCAGCCAACGTATAATGCCGTTCAAAACGATAATGACCATTGTATCGCCACGGGCGAGAGATCGCGTCGATTTCTACTTCGGTCAAATCATCCAAACGGATTTCGGGCTTATTCGGAACCCGAATATCATAAATTTTCAGAGGCTTTCCGTTTTTGTCAATCTTGGCAGCCACCAGAACTGCATATTTTTTGTACAACGAAGAACTCACCACGCCGTATGTGTTGGTCTCCACCGGCCGGGTAAGGATATCCAGAGGATGATCCTCTTTCGCCATCTGGAGATCTTCCTCACTCTTGATCGGAATGCTGGCTCGCTTTGCAATCGGAAGACTGTGGATCTGAGCTACGGTCAAGTTCGAGAAGTCGTTCATCTTCTCGTTGAATTGACCAAGCATCTCTTCCAGTTGATCCCGATCCATCAGCTCAACGAACTGACGAATGACTTCATCTGGAATCTCGATCTGGATTGCCTTGTTGGTCTTCTCCGCGATAGCCAGTGCATCCTTGAAGACCGTGGAAGTGCTCTCGATGAGATTCGCATCAACAAGCACTTCCTGGAAATTGCAGAGAGCTTTCAACTCTCCACGTTTTACTTTGAATATCATGTTATCATCCTTTCTGTATTAAATACCATAGCTCTCATGATCGATATCCGTCCCCATGGGTTCACCTCCTTGGATCCGACATGAGAAGCAGATCTTACTTCTTGAAGATCGGCTTCACTGCCATTCCAATCTTGGTCTTCTGGAGGTGAGCGGACGCTGCCAGATCAGTCATCATTGGCTTGGTATAGACCGATACTTTCCGGCAGTTGTAATCCACACGACCCAGGACATCTTTCACGATTTTGAACATAACTAAATTCCTCCTTTAATTTAAGAGATTCTCGATCTCTTCTACTGTTATAATATGTCTTTCGATTTTGTTTCAAACCGGAAATGGGAGAGTGGGCTTATTTGCCCACTCTCCCACATATATTTACTCAAACATCGATTTCACCTCAGCCAACAGGCTGACATCCATTTTCCCGATGTAATTCACACGGGCAAACATGACGCCTTCCCGATAGCACTTGGTTTTTGGATCAAAACAGTTCTTGTAGAACTGGATGTCCTTGATGACTCCTTCTTCATCCAGTGCAACATATCCACGGGTTGCACCAAACAGACGAAACGGTACCAGATAGTAGCCATCCCGGAAGATGGTGTAATCCAAATACAGCTTCGTTTTGGTGAGCTCTTCGTTTTTGATGTCATTCAGTTCATCAACGATCCATCGATCACATTCCAAGGTGAATCCATTGTAACCAGTTCTCTCGGGAATCATCATTTCTTTCGACCCATCCTTCTCTTAGAATCATTGGTATTGGGTTTGACCGTGCTCAACCGGTTTGCCCAACCAAGCAGATACTCATACCGTCTCTGCAGAATCTTCTCCAGACTCTCGACATCCTGGGGATGATCTTCGGAGAAGCTGAACCGACAGCTGTAGCAGTACACATTCTTCGAGGCAAGCTTAGCCTCTTTCGCGTGCAGATGTGCCCACATACGAGGTGTGGTATTGATCCGATGATACCATGGACATTCCACAATCACGAGTGGGTTGTCCATGTCATTGGTTCCTCGAATCTCTGGATACTGTACCTCTGTAACCGTATACCCACGAGCCTTCAGCTTATCCAGAGCCTCATTCAGTGTCGTATGATCCATTGATAAAACACCTCTTTCAAATATGTATGGGGAGTAGCCAGATCATCTCCAGCTACTCCCCAATGGTTTACGAATTGGACAACAGATAAAAATCGTTCTTGGTTTTCTTGAAGACCTTGATCGGATTCCCAATGGAACTGGTCAACTTGAACTTCTGCGTCTCACCACGATCGGTGGTAAACTGAACAGTCTTACCGACGACAACTTCCAACTTGGTTTCACCACGATTGTCAACCATGGAGAGATCCGTCTTGGGAGACAACCCAACCACACCGATGATTCTCTTGCCCAGAGAGATCGAAGCTGTCTTCCGTTTATTGAAAGCCAAGTACATGGTATCCATTGCCTTCACATAACCGGACTCGCCATAGATCATAATTTGATCAATGTGATCCAGATCCATAGCAAACAATTTTGCGTCAGACAGATCCTTAACCCCCTTGACTACGTGGTTACCAGCAGATGCCCGCTTCAATTTCGGGAAGTCCTCCAGCTTCACGTAATACAAGTCAGATCCTTTTGCAATTCCAATAACCATGTTTTCATAGTTATCTACTTTGATCGGAATTGCATCCACCAGTTGATCTGTACCGCTGATACTGACCAGAGAACCAACGTTACTCTTATTCACTTCCGCATAAGACATTCGTTTCCCATAGCCTTCTGCAGTCAGGGTTACCACATCGGTATATTCCGAAGTTTGATACGGAAGGATTCGAACAACGTTCTTTGCTCCCATTGCGTTGAACGAAATACCCTGTGTATTCGCAGTAAATGCAAACCCATTCAGAACCTGGATCTTGCTCTTGTTATTGACCAAGATGACAAAATCATTATTCTGAATATTGATCATCTGGAAAGACTTGTCCAGTTTATCCGAGATGGTCTTCATCTCATCCAGATTGGTCAGACAGTAATAGGTCTCACTGTTATAGAAGATCCACTTCTCTTGCTTCTCGTCCTCAACAGTGCTTTCTTCCAGATTGAAGATCGGAGCCACTCTGGGTTTCCCATATTTCTTCAGGCCATCCTCCAACTCGTCCTTGATGATCCCCTTGATCTTGTCCTCATCAATAAGCAGAGACCGATAATACTTGTAATCAGCGATGGCTTTGTCTCGTTCCTTCAGAGTCTCCTCGATACTCATCTTGGGGAGATTCTCCAAACGAACCTGCAAAACCATCTTAGCCTGGAATTCCGTAAACCCAAACTGTTTCCGAAGAGCTTCCACAGAGTCTGCTTTGCTCTTGGATTTTCGGATGATAGAGATCGCCAGATCGATATTGTTGGCATCCAGTACCGTAGCAATGGCTTCCAGTCGAGCTCGATCTTTGGCTGCCTGCAATACCTTCTGATGGAACAGACGACGCTTCTGATCAAACCGCTGTGCGATCCACTGCTTCATGATCTTTCTCGGAGTGAACTCCAGCGTCTGGTTATCCGTGATGAGAATATACCGTACACCAACGGTCTTTGCCAACAGAGTCATTCGATATAGCTTCTCCGCCAACACATGGGGATCATATCCCTTTTCATATTCCACCATGAACTGGATACCGCCCGGAGACTTGTCATCCGCAACACTATGGACAGCCACTACTTCCGGGAGGCGTTTGATTCCAGTCTTCTCATCTTCCATCCGAATGTCAACGATCTGCTTCTTGACCGTTGCTCCAATCACAGAGAGCGGCAGTGCGGTAAACACAAGGGAATGTACATCCACCTTATGTCCGTTCTCCATTCTCTGATACGTCACCACTTCATAGGGAGCTCTGATCTGGACTTTGAAATCCGTTTTATCAAAACATCCCTTCAACTTGGACTTATTGATGATCTGTGCCGGGATCGGGAGATCCGGATAGATATCCACTTTACAGTTGGGATCATCCAGCATCTGGATTGCCACTTTGAACAGATCTTTGCTGTTGAATGCACCCAACCAGGAAGAGGCACCCTTACCGATACCCTGATTCCACTGCATCAGAATATTGGGATATCGAGAAGTCAGGAATACCGGTTCTGTGGAGGAGAAGTTATAGTTGTCCTTCACGTCATACAGCGGAGCCTTTGGTCCAATGTCACTGAAGAAACAATCCATTGCATACGGACTCAGAGAGGCTGCCGCATAACGAGGAGATGCTGGTCTCATGACATCCATATTACCAAAGTCACCACCAGGGACAATGTATGGAATCATCATGGTACGACTTCTACCCAGTCGATAGATCATATCAGCTGCCGCCTGATCACCATGCGGATAGACTTTCTCGATCATACGACCCGTAATGGACGCAACCTTCTCTTTGCTGGATTTGTTGGTACATCCCATAGTCCACATGATATAGAGGACTCGGCGTTCGCCAGACTTCAGTCCATCCTCAATCCAGGGAATGGATCGACCGACGTTCATATTCAACGCATGATTGATACCCTTCTTGTAGACATAGTTTCCGATGTCCACTTCCGTCATTCCAATAACCTTATCCGTACCATAGGTATCGGTCAGATCATACAGGAACTTATCGGAGTTCTTGGGCAATTTCATACCCATAAAGTTCTGTTGGAACCGATCAAACCTTCCACCCGGCGTCGGAGTCAGATGGAAGAATCCTTTTTCATCTTGTGTGTTGGTGATTTGTGCCTTCTTTTTCGCCATCTCATTTCTTTCCCTTCTGCGCCGCACGCAGTTTCTCTAACCATGTAGTCACTGCCGTGAACGGAGCAATATCCATCATGGACATCTGGATTCCCTCATCGCAGTGCGGACACTTCACAACCGGCACTCCCATATTAAATCCAAGCGGATTTTTACTGGCCGGGTTGTGAATGATGATATAGTATGGATCAATCTCATCCTTGTTGATCGGTTTCCCACAATGCGGACAGGTATTCAGCACCGGTTCCGTATCCATAAAGGACCGATAGATCCGCTTCTCATTGTCCGTGGTCATGGTCATCGTGACCGATAGTATAGTACCGTTCTTTTTGTTGTAGTTAATTAATTTGGCCATATTGATTCACCAGCTTATCATAGATTGCGGATGCCATCGATCCACAGAAATCATAGGTCTCTTGTTCCATTGGTATATGAGAATGTGATTCCATGGATTTCAGATTCAATACATCGATGTATCCAAGATGTTCCTTCTCAACCCCATCCAGATACAGATCAAACGAAACCAAATGATTCTCCTGTCGATATGCAATGCAAATTTCAACCGTCGTATTCGGGAGTTTCGGATGCCGCATAATCACCCAATGTTGGCGAATATCTGGATCGAACAGTCTCCGCTTAAACTGTTCCCAATCCTTGATTACACAGTTTATAACTGTATGATATAGCATGGATTGTAATTTCCGTTCATAATCCGTCATATCAAACACCCTCACAACACCGTCGGATGAGCATCCTGTTTGTAATAGGGAGTTGTCGTAATTACATCAGAACGCTCGATTACTTGCTTCTGTAATTGAATGGACTCCGACAGTTTATCCACCAAACCGTTTATCTGCTGGAGCATATTGGAGACATCGTACTCGCTAACCGGAGTGGGTGTCTCCGGATGCCGATAGGACAAGGTCATCGCAACTCGCTGTCTATTCGCATGACTGAAATGATTGGGATATCCTTTCACGGTATGGCTGAACACCACGTCGAAGTTAAATACAACCCCGTTTGTGAAGTAATCATTGTTTCGTTGCTTGGTTGTCATGTCGACCTGATGTGCAGATATAACTGTAATGCTTGCAACATCGTGATCCTCTTCATCTGTGAAATATACAATACCCAACTTCTCATAGGTGTGTACCTGTTCCCCAACACCGAGTTGTTTTCCAACCCGGCGTATGATCTCACCAAACCGTCTGTCCAGATGCTTCACACGTACGGTTCCAGCAATCATCTGGACAATGGTTTTGATATCAATCTCAACCACAATCATCCACCTCCATCAGGTATCCAAATCCACGTCATCCATAACCATACCACGGAGCAGTTTATTCCGTGCTTCCACATATTGCTGCTTGGTGGACATGATGACATTGATCTTCTCCATATCTTTATCATAGTCTTTGAACTTCATGATAACAACGGTCCTCTTCTCAGGATCCATACACAGATCATGCAGTTCCTGAGGTTCCAACTCACCAAGTCCCTTGAATCTCTGGACTCCATTCGGAATATACTTCCGCATAGCCTGCATGACATCATACAGAGACTTATCTTTCTCTCCATTGATCTCATAACCATAGATGTCTCGATTCACCGATTGATGTGCTTTGAACCGATTGACATGCTTGTTAAAGTATTCGTCAAACGCCAGGTTGATGTGGTCATACCCCTTCAGATCGCCATCTATGATGATCATAGAGTGCTCCAGATAGATATGGATGTCTTCATATCGCTTCAGAGCAGTCATCCAATAGGACTTCTTCTGAGTAGTCTCATCCCCATGGTATTTCCAGGCGATATACTCCATAAACTTCGGATCACAACAATAGCGGTTTGCCAGTTTCACCAGCTTGGTATCGTAGACAAAGTTCTGCGCCAGTAGATCATACAGATCTTTCTTGGAAAGCTCTTTCCCATTGTGCTTCACAGAGACTTCTTTGACAAACTTCTTCATGATCAGATCAAAGAACTCACGCTGTGTATGCACATAGGTACGCTTTCCATTTTTACCGGGAATGGCATACGCCGGAGGAAGAATTCGCCCAACCATACCAGCATCCACCAGAGGCTTACAGTGTTTTGCCAACAGACAGATAACTGCAATGGCAATACTGTCACCGTCTATATCACCATCTGTCAGTGCCAAGATATACTTCATGGCGCACTTGTCCGGATCACATTTCTTTCCAGCTTCAATCCCACAAATATCCAGCACATCATTGAAAACGGTTTTGACTCGGTTCACAGATTCGGAATCCAGATCAAACACATTCGCCGGTTTCTTTACCGTATAGATGGCTTGGTTATGGGGATCTCTTGCAGTAGACGCACAGTTACTGGCCGAATCTCCCTCCACTAACACTAACTCTGGCGCTTTGGTATCCATATTGTAAACAATGTCGATATACTTCTCGAGATGATCTTTAGAGAAGACATTACCAACATCCTTCTTCCGAGTCTTCTTGGAAGCAAGTCTGCCTTTGGCAACCCGTTTCACGAAGTCAATCATCGGATTAACCACGGAAGGCTTCGCATCACAGAGTGCTTCATAAACTGCATCTCTGACCGCATACTTTGCTTCCGGATTGTTCAGCTGATCTTTGAACTGACCACGGAAATCCGGAGAGGACAACTGAACCCAGACAAATGCACACAGACCAGAAGTCATATCTACCGGCATGATAGATAATTCTTTATCTTTGCCCTTCAGATTCGGAATGACTTCCTTCTTGAAATATTGCTGAATACCAAGCTTCAAACCTTCAACATGAGTACCACCAGTTGTGGTTCGAATAGTATTGCCGAAACTGACAATATACTGCATGGGATCATCAGCATCCAGCGCTTCTTCTTTATATGCGAACACCAGATTCGTAATCACTTTAGCATTCCGAAGATGATCATCAGAAATATCAGCCAGAACAGATTTCTTTCTAACATCATTTTCAATTCCAATGATAGGAGTATCTGGTTTCTGTTCATCGATCCAATCAACCATGGTTTTATCATGGAACTTATAACTCTTGACCAGTTTCCCATTGTTGAGAATATCGAGCGTGATGACGATGTTGGGAAATAAATAAGACTTATCCTGGCACTGTGTGATCAGATCCTCAGCGGTGATATCGGTCGGATCAGCAAATTCTGGATCCAATCTAAACTTCACCGAGGTTCCATGTTCTTTGGACTTGCCTTTAATCGTATCGGCTAGAATGCCATCTTTGAATTTGTAGGTCAGACTCTTTCCGTCACGCATCGATGTTATCTCAGCGTATTTAGACAGATAGTTCGTCGCCTTTAGCCCAACACCATTCAAGCCACCGCTATATGTGTAGGCTGTGTTTTCGTCGTTATCGAACTTACCTGATGAATTGATGATGGTGCATACCTCATAGAGTTTCTCAAGCGGAATACCGGAGCCATCATCGACCACCAACATCTCTTTTGTTTTCAAATCAAAAGATGCATAAATCGATTTACCAATCGAATCTTTGACAGACAGTTCGTCTACCGAGTTATCCACCACCTCAAAGAAGACGGAAAGGGCTCCTTCCTTCTGTCTACTGGGAATATAAGTGAGCGGTCGCTTTCGTAACCGCTCACGATCATCTTCAATTACCTTGATCGAACTTGCGTCATACTTTCTTGCCATACGGATCTCCCACCTTACTCTGATCTATTTTCGGTACAAGATGTATAAATCCTTTGGAATCAACGAACTTACCATCTTTTAGTCGCATTCTCAAATCAGGATGTTTTGCTGCAAATATGATCATATTGATAGACCAACCATTCTTTAACACAGCATAGAACGTGCTTCGTTTATATCCATATTTTGCACAGAACTCTATGATTGTTAATTCCTCCTCACCGTCATAGAGAACCTTCGTATAATTATGAATATCAACACGATCAGTCTTTGGAACCACCTTACAGTTGTCTGGTGAAAATGGACCATTCATATTATGACGCTCAATGATCATATCATCGTTATACCCATGAGACTCAGCCCATTCTTTAAATGCCAGGAACCCTTTTGTTGGCGTTCTCCATTCATCGCATACTGTAATTCCACTTCCACCATATCGATGATATGCTTTGTATTTCGGGTTATAACATCTACGAATAATGTCTTGATATGTCTTATAGATTTTCGAAGCACCTTCCCGTGTGGCATAACCATGTTTGGTACTCCGATTGATAATACCGTCTCTACGCAAACAACCACAAGAGCGTTTCATTCCACTTCGCAGTTGTCTACCAGTTGCAATTGTCGTTGCTCCACAATCACAAAGACAAACCCACTGTGCTTTGCGATCTGGAGAATTCTCAGGATATCGTTCCTGAACAACCAGTCGGCCAAATCGTTTGCCAACCATGTCGTCTATTGTATTCACGGCTTTTCCGCCTTTATTATATTTAGCCATAACAGTTTCTCACATCCTTTCAGATATATAATATATATCTCGAAATTTTATTCGACAAACTACGAATAAACGCGTTTCCTATTATCTTGTTTACATGATGATCAAAAAAGAAATAAAAGGACGACTATCTACTCGGATAGATTTATAAATAAAGATGGGGATCGGCTTTTACACCGATCCCCATATCATTGTGTACCTTAATACACCGTGGCATCATTGCCGACATTGTTCAGGTCGATCTTGGCCCCACCACGGTCTGCACTGCTGAAACCTTTGCGGGATGCATAGTCCGCATCGGCGCGGGAGACATGGTCCGCCACGTCAGCCCAATCGGTCAGGTCATCCTTCAGCTTGGAGATGGCCTTGACCTCGTCGTCCTTCATCCGCCGCAGAGACACCGCCTTATTGGCCGCCAGGTACAGAGTCACCATGGCCTCCTCGATGGCATCCTCATGGATCGCATCGGGATCCACCAGCACATCGTAGCAATCCTTGCAGATGTGGACATGCTCCTCACCATACATGGCGATCACACGATCCAGCATAGGAGTGTAGGCCGAATAGGCCGGAGTCATATCACGGAACTCCGCCGGAGTGATCAGCTTGTCAGCATGATTACACTTGGAGCGGATCTTGGTGAACTCCTTGGGGATGTCCACAGGAGCCAGGATGATCTTCTTGGCCCGCTTGGCATCCTTGCGGTCGATGGTGGACTTCACAGTCTTGAACTTGGGTACATCGAAGTCCTTGGACTTCTTGCGCTTCTTCTTCTTGTCGTCCTTCTTGCTGTTGAAATACTTATAGCCTTTTTTCTTTCCCATTGATGATTCCTCCTTGTTTGTGTGTTTCATTCACTGGGCCCAATGAATGACATGGGAAATAAAAGCAAGGAGCGCACATCACGGTTAGGTGACATGCGCTCCCCACTTCTACTGGTATAATATGTATCTCGATTCCAAACACGCTGAAATCGAGATATGACATTACACCAATGGGGTTATTGGTATGTTAGCCCCATTCATTTTGTAATGTCAGTTAGATGCCGTCTGAGACGCCGAGCCATTCGTTCAGTGCAGTCAGGAACTTCTGGTGATTCTCGTAGAACTGCTTCCACTTGGTGATCTTGGCACCAGAGTAGAGATTGGACTCCTTGGCGGGATAAAAATCTTCATACATGGAGATGGCGGATTCCTTGGCGCCCGTCAGAGCTCTGGTGTAGGTGCTTCCCTTGTAGACCAGATCGTACTGAGTCTCGTCGTACAGTCCAGTATCGGGATCAGGCTGTAAGGCTTCCAACTCAGCCGGAGTCGGAATGGTCGGATACGGGAACGGCTTATCCCCAAGCGGTCTGAAGAACTCAGAATGCGCATACATGGCCATGTCAAAGTGCTGCAAATGTTCGGAACCAACCACGGTCATCACATGCTCCTGACCCAGATGACGGCCGTTGTGGAATACGAACTTGTACATCAGTTCTTCACTGTCGGTAGAATCCAGCGCATTCAGGATAAAGAAGCACTCCTGTGCAGGAGAATACGCCAGATAACCGTTGGTGTTGAACACCTCTACCGTGTACGCATTATCAAAAAAGAGCGTCGCAATGGACAGCCAACCGGCTTCCTGCACTCGCTTTGTCAGGAAATTAAGTTCCGGCATTGATATACCACCCTTCCTATTCGGAATTTCTTATAGGGTTGTTCCGGCGGTTAATCAATGTGGAGATCGTCCGGATCATAGTTGTCTATCCAGCTCTGCACCTTAACCGCACGATAACCATATCGCTGTTCGGGATGCATATGTCTCATGATGCCATTTTTATCCGCATAAATCACTTCTTCGATTCCGGAGTTCATGATCAGACGTTTGCATATCGTACAGGAGTCCATGTCGTCGAACATCCTTCCGGTTTCCGCGTCCCAACCAAACACATACATCGTAGCATACAGCATTTCTTCTCTGGATGCGTTGATGATTGCATTCTGCTCTGCATGAACCGCACCACAATTATGGGAGAAAACGCCAACGTTGACACCATAATCACCGATGGCAATCGCAAAGTTGTGATATTCCGGAACATTTACATCATACACCAGTACCGGCTCTTTTAAATCATAATGCTGAATATCAGAAACCGTAGCGGTGTATTCTTTGATCATCTCACACTGCGGAAGCATCATGGGATCATTTCGCCACAGCATACCAGCGAGCTTATCCAGCTTCTTCAGATCCTTTGCTTCCACATAGGTTTCCTTATCCGCCATCATGAATTTATGATCACCGGTACAGCGAATGTGCGCTCCGGTATCAAATGTGATCAGATAAAAATCCATAACCTGACGAGTTGCCATGATGGTACAGGGCATCTGCTGTACCATTTTGGTCGTCGGGTTCATTGCATAGATGCGATATTGCATTCCGGTCTGATGTTTATACAAATCAGCAACGGTTGCCCGACGACCATTGGAGATCATCAGTTTTACATTGGGCCACAAGCAAGTTTCGTATCGAATTCCTTCCGGGATATGGTTTTCATCTCGATAACAATAACCGGTTTCGATACACTGCGGAAGTGCGTCAGGTGCACCACTGTATCCAGTGGAGATGATGCGGTCATTTTTCACAATGACTGCTCCCCATTTTTTGTGCATACAAGTAGAGCGCATGGATACGGTTTCAGCTATGTCCAGATAATACAGTTCCTTGGGAAGTCTCATATTCTGAGACATGATGACCATCTCCTAGTTTATGAAATGTGCCAGAGTCGCCAACACAATCATACACCAAAGGATGATCGTAACAATCAATAACAACGCAATTTCGGGAACTGGACGTTTCTTGTTGAGCGCCTTAATCAAACATGCTTCGAGTATCGTGACTACAACGATAAAGGAGTAAAACCAAATTCACACACAATCATCCCCAACAATTCACATCAATTCCTCCAGATCAAATTTCTTTGGATACCGAAGATCAAACCATCCTGGATATCGTACACTCCGCGGGATAATAAACCAGAGCTTACTTCTCGCTCGTGTAATTGCTGTATATCGTTGCCGCATATGATATTCTTCGTTTCGATTGAACGAATCTACATAGATCACGCTATCCGCTGTACAGCCTTGACACAGATGCACGCTGATTGCGTGAGCATATTCAAACTTCAATCCAGGCGTATAGTAAGGCTTTACTTTGTCTTGACCAAACGGTTCACGAAGAAAATCAGAATCGCATTCCAGACCATCGAAATATTCTTTCTCGATAAAGTCCGGACGGAAATCCATTGTATAGGTATGCATCTTCGAATCCACATCGGATCTGGCTACATGATGTAAACAGGTTCCAATCGTCCCATTGGTCAACGGGTATGGACCAATGGTCAATTGCCAGTCATTCCGACGACAAATCATCTTCTCACCCTTTATTGGATAAGGAGACTTTGCCTTCAGAATCTTTTCTCTGTAACAATCCGTTATTGCTTGGCGTTGTTTGTTGGTTGCCGTTACGATCAGATCGGCGTGTTGGAAGAATGGAGTAAACCGTGAGAATGTCTCTTCCATGTCCTCTTGCGCATACAGAAATTGCACTTCTCCATGATATTGAGATGTATCAACCGCTTCTCCATTCAATATCTGACGAGAGAGTCTGTAAATCAAACTATCCTCTTTTTGACGCACAACTCCCTGTATATAGTAGTTCAGGTTACCTAGCCGGAAGCATTGTTTGCCGGTCACTGGGGGTAACTGATACGGATCGCCGATCTCTAAGACTGGTACGCCATAGCTTGTAATCAGATTTTCAATGTCTGTGGAAATGAAGGACGCTTCATCCACAATGATGAGTTTGATCTCACTTGGTAATCGCTTGATGGGTTTCCATTTTGTGATCATGATGGGAATTCCTCGTTTGGTGACAATCTCACCATCTTTGATCAGTGGTTCTTCGATTGCCCTCATAAACGAAGAATGAATGGTCTTCGCCAGGATTCCTTTCTGTCTGAGAATATTCACTGCTTGACCGGTGTATGCGGCAACAATACAGTCAGCAGTCGTGAAACCCATAGTGTCAACGATGTATGACAAGACTGCAGTGTTGTGTGTCACAATGAAATTTTCCGTGATATACAGATGATCTGGATTATCCACCATGATACACTGTTGCTTGGTTTTGCCGACATATTCAATCTTTTTGATCTGCAACCAATTCATGTTAGCTCTGGTCTTTCGATGTTCATCCGCATATATTGCACGTTTTCTCTTCCGACCATAACTAAACAATTCATGGCGCATACCATCTGGGCAACGGATACCAATCTGATAGCATGTACCAGATGTGTATTTTGCGGTCCTCTTGTCAATTCGAACAGAAGCCCTGAAACCAAGCGAACGGCAAAGCTCAACTATATCGTTGCACAGATCGGTTGATGTTGTTGTGTAACTAATACGATATCGATCATTGTCGATCGTGCCATCAGTATCGAGTAAACCTTTTAACACCTCGATTCGAACTTTTCGTGAATTATACTTGTAGATATCTGGGATTCGTTTTTCATGCGAATATTTTCCCATCAATTCTGGAATCTTTCCAAATACTGATTTTGTCGATACCGACTTCCCGGTCTTTTTATCACGGAATGTGTATGTGTAGTTTTTATCATACGTCAATCCGCGAGAGACCAGACCAAGCTTTTTACAAATCAGTTTCACAGATGCTGGATCACCGGTACTGAAACTCAACTGACCTTCTCGAAGAGCACCGTTGCCAATAAACGCACCAACAACATATGGATCGATTGGCACTTCTTGATGTTCGTAGTGAACACATGGTGACATTGGAACATAGTATTTGTGTACTTTATCGTCACCATGTTCCTCTTCATAATCCTCCATAATTTCTGATAGTGTTTTTACTGTGAGTTTGTTTGTCTTGTTTTTGCTCACAGCCTTGTGACTTGCCGCAACAGCCCAAAGATGCTCGTCACAACAATACGTAAACCGACCATCAGTAAAGGTGACTTTATAAGTCTTTCTTTTCCCTCTTGGATATATACCAATCACTTCAGTCGGTTTTCCATACCGATCAAAAACATAGTCACCAACTTCCAAATCACCAAACCGTTTCATTCCAGTGGGAGTTGGAATCATGATATCCACCGGTTGGGCTTTCCCGGCACCAGATCCAGCCCCTATCCTGTAGACCTGTTCAGACTTTTTCTTCTTGGATTTGAACCAGGAAAGGAACTCTTTATAGGCACCTTTTTGTCCAGGAGTTAGATCATCCCAAGTGAAATCACATGGTTTCACGATCAGGGATGTTGGATCACTTTTCTTTTTCTTCTTCATATTCTTTCAGCTCGGTTATCATGATAGTGTTATCCGGAAAGTAATGACCATTGTTACGAATATCTTCACTAACTTGCGACGAAAGTCCTACGTAACCAAGTTTGTTACGCGAATCTGTGGTGAGCTTGGAAGTAACCTTTTGATAGATCAATCGGTGGTAAGAGCTAAACATCGATACGAGATCAACCATGTCATCATTAACCTGCTGATATTGTGTGATTAGTGTGTCATCGCTGGTACATAAATCAATTTTTGGATCATCTTTATCCAGATAGCCCTTTACTGTTTCAATTCGTTCTTTCAGAATTTCAAGAAATTCATCCATATCAACATTATCTGGAAACGATTGATATGAAATGGCATACCCGGGAGTCAGGTCACACAACTCAGACTTTCGAGTCAACTCAACGGTATGCTTCTGGCTAGCATCAAGTGCTTGAGAACGATTCACACAAATCATAAAAATATCCTCCTTTAAAGATATGTGGGGACATTTGTATAAAATGAAAGCGAGGTCTTTTGTATGAACTATGAAACAAATGGAGGTGTTTGGAAGGTATATGCGTCGAAGGATTATGACCCCAAGACACCTCGACTGACCAACAAAGTATCGGTCAATCTTCCTGATTATATGCCAACGGTTCCACAGGATGATCAATACACCAATGTTGCGATCACCAGTGGTTATTTTGTGAATGATAACTATCCAAACTCTGCTGGTAGTGTCAAATCGGTACACTGTATGGAGTTACCTCTACTAAGAGGTACCAGTTGTCCGGTGATGTTCCCAAAGGGAACCGAGTTTCTGCTTTATACACCAACTGGAAAGATTGAGGAAGGTTATCTCATCTATATCGATACTGCGGAGGATGATGAATAATGCCTGCTAGTGTAATCAAAACATTAGACGACATCATCAATAAAAATGACCGATATGATGTCAACAAAATTACCTACTACACCATGATCGAAGATGCACAGCTTATTATCCGAGATAGTGATTTGTTCGACACATATGCACGGTTTATCGTGAACTATGTGCGCACATATACAGTCTCTGATTATCAGCGTGCATACTATCGATGCAAGCCACATTTGCTCAGTTATGATGTATATGGAACTCCTGAGTTGGTATGGCTGGTCATTCGACTGAATGATATGGAATGTCCTTCCAAGTTCAGATTAAAGAGAACTGTTAATCTGATCCCAGCTGATATCCTGCCTCAAGTGTTCGATGCTGTTGTAACAAGATCCACTGACAAGCTCCAGGAGAACTGGAATACCTATCTGCCGTTGATTACATTTGATCCGGAAGAAACAACTACTTGAAGAAGAAATGGGGAGGTGTCAAATATAGACACCTCCCCATATTGGTTTTACTCGTCGGTCTTTACATCATCCGTGACTGCAATACCATCCTGCAGATCAATGATTTTGTTGGTGGGCTCTTTGTCAACAGGCATAGCCACCAGATTGGTATCCTCGGGTTCCTCATCGAGATCAGTAGCGACATAACCGTCCTCTTCCAGATCCGCCATGGTAAACGCCTGATCCATCCGCTCCTGCTCTGCTTCCTGGTTATCAACAAAGTGTGTGAAGCTCTCTGCAAGCAATCTAGTGATCACTGAGGAGTTGCCGTTGATCTCGATGTGATGACACTTTTTACACTCTTTGACAATGCAGTCGATGGATTTGTACTTGCCATCTTCCATCGTGACAACAACGCCAAACTTGTAGGCGTCCACGTCTTCCTGTTCCAGATTGATCTGGATATTGGGACCGGGTCTCTGACCAAGGAGCTGGGCGCGTCTCATGGTGCGATCCATGATCTCACCCATCCGGCAGTTACAGGGATTACACATGGGGATCAGAGTCTTGTTCAGATCCGTCTCCATGAACTTGTCGTTGTGCTCCTCGATTGCCTTCAGTTCCTCTTCGGTGTGGTCGGACTCATTGAAAGGCGGATTATCAACATCCACCTCATAGAAGTCCAAATTATCCAGGTTAATGCGCAGTTCAGACATGGTTCATTTCCTCCTTATATGATTTAAGTACGATATAATCCAGCAAACGCATCGTTATTGATCACAACTTCATCCTGATTCGGTTGGGTCATATGTGGATTGATATCCGTCTGAGACATCTTCTGTGCTTCGATCATATTCAATCGATGATAATAATGATCCTTCAACGAGGTGTTAGAAGCTTTATGACCCAGATGGATAAAACCATCTTCTCCACGATTCAACAGTTGTGAAGTTCGACCGATATATGTAAACTTCATATCAGCAAGTTGTTGATCTTCCACCGCTTTCATAAATCCATCTACAACACCAGCATCTTCCGGACTCATATCAAAGACCTGACTACTGGACAGATTTTGTTTAGTTCTTCTCTCCAAGAAGTCCTTACGTTCCTGTGCATTCATCAGTTCCAGAATCGAATCATCGGTCATGCTCAACCGATAAACCGGTTTATCCAGATTGAGATCTTCTGCTAATTGAATCTTGCTTTTCTTTCCAACAAACGGTTGCAGGAAGTAACCAATGGCTTCACTGTCATCACCACGATACTTCAATGCACGGAACGACAGATAATACCGCTCTTCTTCACCACCGGCATACTCTACAACGATGGCAATGTTGGCATCAAAATTCTTCAGCATACCGAATGATTCCGAGATATCTCTCATACCAACGTTCTTGCCTGCATCTACTTTGTTGGAATCGTGGGTCTGTTCGATCGTGCTGACACCGCTCCGGTTCAACTGAGAAGCCGTTACGATCGGCACATCCAGATCAATTGCCAAATCATGCAACTGGTTCGACACATCTGCCAACTGTAACCGACGATCCACCGACATAATCGGAGGTTTCAATCTCTCGATATAATCCTGGATGATCAGGATGACTTCTTTCCCTTCCGCATCCAGCTCTTCCACAATACCCTTCAGATCCGGAACGCCGATGTCCATATTTCCATAATACCGAAACTCAATATCGATATCCAGATCATCCTGGACACAACAAAATCCTCCCTCTTCCAACAGACGAATGATCGTTTCCGAATCATAGTTCTTCATCTTTCCGGCACCTGTGAAAATACCGAAAATTCTCTCAATTGTCTCCCAGATATTATTCTCCTGAGACACAAAGAGAATCGTCTGTCTCTTGGTTGGATCTTTGTGCTCTCTTCCCTTGTTGTTCATTTTGATGGTCTTCATCAGATTTAACAACAGACCGGATTTAAATCCACCAGTTGCACCAATGAAGTTGTAAACACGGGCATTCTCCAAACCACCATTTAACATGGAGTTCAATGCCACATATCCAGTCTTCAGGAATGTACTGCCGGACAACACACGTTCACAAGCTTCCGCCAACACGGCTTTGAAATGCGTTGTATCTGTCAGGTTGAATCGATTCTCCTGTTTGGATCGTCTCTGTGCTTTCGTCAGTTCTCCCAACAACACCTGCAGGAATTGAATCGCATTGTCACAATCCTCCGGAGACTTTCCGAAGTCATTGTTATTGACATCCTCAATCAACTTTGTCATACCAATCTGATACTTATGCATGAACTGTACATTGAGCTGAGCAAAGATCATACTGTTCATGAATTCAATATCCTTCTTGGTCAACTGATCTGGTTCAATCGAATTGATGATCTCTCTTCTGATGATCTTTTCATACTTCGGCTCTGCCTGATCCATCACATACTGAAGTGCCAGAGAACGCTTGACAATCCCTTTCTCCAAACGAGCTTCCAGATAATATGTGATGAAATAATACCGAGCCATCTTGGCATCGTTGGTCATCAGAATCTTCGGATCCATCATATTAACAAAATCTCTCAAATTGGAGAGATTGGAATATGTAATCGTTTTATTGTGATCATTCAACAGATACTCACAGTAACTATCCAACGTTTCTACGTCCGTATAGATCGGCATCTTATCGATCTTCTTCAACATTTGAAGATATGTGGTAGACAAACAAAATCACCCCAAAGAGCAGTTCTATTTTTATGTCCAACCGCTCATGTCAAATGAATGAAACTATCCTTTCTTCGGAGGTTGCAACACTCGCTTGAAACTCTCTTCCGTCAACTTTGCAATCTCAGACTGAGGATCTTCAATTGTGGGCAGGAAATCTTCCTGATAGTATTTCCACAAAATCTCATACATCTCCAGCTTTTGATCAAACGCATATGAGTATTTATCTTTGAGATCTTGGTTCTTCTTCTCAACCTCTTCTTCTCTCTTGGATTTAACCTTCTTGATGATCGAGAATCTCTTGTCCTTGCGATACCGATCTTCCAACATAAGGACCTTATCTGCGGAATCCCGTTCATCTCCACGCATGATCCGCAAGGTAATCAGATCGTTATCTTTACGATTCGCAATGACCTCATCGATTGTTTCCATGATATCATCGATGGGATACTCATCAATAAGATGTTTTGATACCACCAGCTCCAGATACTCTGCACTATCTGGGTTAGCATAGTGGTTTACAACAAACTTTGAACGATCTTTATCATAAATACCACTGACCAGAAACCCGGGATTTGTGGTCCCTCGTTCCAAAGTGGTAAACGAACCGACATAGTAGAAGTGATTCAGAATTGCTTGATACTGATGGATATGACCAAACATCACCGGACCTTTGGAACACCGAATCAACTTATCCACATCATACAGATAAGTCTTCATATTGAGTTCCTCAGATTCCTGAATAAAGAACTGCATACGGTCGATTGTCCCATGACCCAGGATTAAGTCATACTTATCCGGTTCATCCAGATATTGATCGATATCCTGTAATTGTTTGATCTTGACATCCGGGAGAATTAAGACTTTATAATCTCCCCAGATGGTTGTCTCCGCTATCGTATCATACACACGGAAATCTACACCATCATCATTGTTCTGATATTCCTTTGCGGCATTCAACTGAATCTGACCATCATGGCTCAATGTACCACGAAGAATGATAACCGTAGAACCTTTTTTCTTGGCTGTCTTGTACAACTGACTGATGAACCAGCTGAATACTTCCGCATTTTCAGAATTCAGTGAAATGATGGTATGCAAAATGTCACCGCAAACAAAGATACCATCCAGATATCGGAAATTGTTAATGACATCGAAGAAATGTTTCTTCAATTGTTTTTTAAATGTAGAAGCAGAGATCGATTGTCTGCCAATATGAATATCCGCAATGGTTGCAAAGATTTTAAAATCTCTCATAATCTGCACCTGCCAAATCTAGGTATAAATCTGTTTTTGGCGGATTATAAAACGAAAAAGAGGGTGGGTCATTACGACCCACCCAATAGCTCATTGTAGATTTCAATGATTTGTTCACCCATTGCACGAGACTCCAAATCTGGATATTCGTTGGGATCCTGATAATATGTCTTCACGTCCCGAAGAAGCTTGAAATACTCCTTCAGTAGTTCTGGCTGTTTGAATTCTTTACGGTGATCTACCTGTGCATCCAACAAATTCACATATTGGTCATATGCAACGTTGAATGCCTCTGTTACAATGCCTTCAGTGAACTGTGACATCTTCAGGAAGACCAGAATCCCATATCGGAATAACGGAACACCATACTTGGATTCCATATGAGCGCCAGCATAGACCCAGAGTTCATCGATTCGTTTGATCGTATCATAGATACGACCTTGCATGGTTTTCTCTGCGAAGGTTGGGGACAACTCTTCGATTGCCAACTCTGTAATTAGAACTACAAGTTCTTCCAGATAGTCTTTGGAACTATCTTCGGAATTGATCTCTTTGATGTGATCATCAATCCATTTGGTGATTACTACTTCACTCATCCGGACTCACCTACAGTTTCGCCCTCACCATCGTAATCAATGGCGATGGGTTCAATTTGATCCGTGGAAACAAAATTCCCATTATTGTCAACACCACAGATCTCAATGTTGATTGTATCGGCATCGGTAATCTTCTCTGGAATTGTACCAAAGAACTTGTTACATAGAAGGGTATTCTGATAATGCTTGGGAAGTCTCCATGCTTCTCCATGATAGATCCGGTAATGATATAAAAACTGACCTTCCTCATCAGGCATCTGTATCCAGAGACCAATGATCTCGTTATGGGAGAAGAAGGTGCCCATTGCTACCTCAACGGTACAAGGCCAACTAACCAGGGACAGCTGTGACATCGATCGGTCCCTTCTTTACATAGATTTCGAATTCCGTATTGAACGAATCGCCAGTCTTCTTATCGTAATCTTTAATTTGCTGGATATATGGAACTCGTTTAAACAGCCTAGTTGGTGATAATTCAGCACTGGGTATTTTGAGTCTCGTAGTCGGGTTGGGGAATTCGATATCCACTTGCGTGATATAGATATACTCCAACCAACCAAGTTCCATAAAATGATTCAACGTTTGTGCACCGCCGATCACATAGGACCGTCCAAACGGATTGCACATACATCCTGATAACTGATTCATCAAATATGAATAAAGACTTCGTTCGTCACAACGATGAACCAGATTATCGTATTTACTGGTATCAATACGACTGGAGCTCAAAACAATGTTAAGCCGATTTTTGAGGGGTCTCCCTCCAGGAAGCTGTTCCAGAGTTTTCCGACCCATAATCACAATATTCCCGGTAGTGATCTCTTCAAACCGAGCAAGATCCTTCTGAAGATGGATCGGTTGTTTTCCATTAGAATCCAGAGACCAATTGCGGTCTACCATTACAATTCCGATCATTCTGTCACCGCCTTAACATCAGCACTGGTGTCACTCTTGATATACTGATAAAACATATCAAGGTCATGTTCTGCATAAACTCGTTCAATGTAATCATGATGGTATTTACTATAGATGCCATCAAACAATTTGCCATGTCCTTGAATCGTATCGATAGATACCGGAGTGAAGTTCCATCTATCAGCGCAAACACAAATAGCATTTCTGGTAACTGTACGATACAACTGTGAAGCGTGTACATGGCCAAACAACCACAGATATGGTGCATTGGGGAACTGAGGAGGTTGATGGGTCAAAATAGTATATTCATCCAAAAAGAATCGATTGGTATATGCCATCAGAAATCCACAATACTCCCAGAAATTCCGTAATGTAAATGGCGTACTAACATGACGAGGTATTTCATAATCATGGTTACCCATGATGAGATACTTATCACCATTCAATCGTTCGATGATTTGTTTGGCATCCTCTTCAGATGAAAACTTTCCAACATCACCGAGATGATAAACGACATCTTCCGGCCGGACAACGGAATTCCATTGTTCAATAATATACTCATCCAGATCTGTTCTTGTGTGAACACCATCTGGAAGAATGGGTTCAAACTGCATGATGTCTTCATCACAGAAGTGGGTATCGGAAATAAACCAGATATTGCTCATACAGCTACCTCGATCTTATGGTCAAACGGTTCATATTCATAATCGATCAACTTGAAATCATCCGTGGTAAAGGCATAGAAGTTATGGATATCAGGATTGATCCAGAACTTCGGATTGGGATGCGGAATGTTTTCAATCAGATCCATGTCATGCTTAGTGAAAACATTGTATTCACCAGTCGTAGAATCCCTTCTTGCCTGATACGCACAATCCGAATACCGATCGATCATTTCCTGCACGATCGGAATATGACGATCATAGATGTGCATGTCGGCAACCTCATGAACAAAGATACCAGGAATCATTCCAGTTACCTGAGCAAACATCTGAAGCAGAACAGAATACTGCACCACATTCCAGTTGTTGGCAGTTAGCATATCCTGGCTACGCTGGATCAGTTTACCATTCAGAACCATCTGTCCATCTGCATTCTTCGTCACAATATAATGCATGGAGTATGCACAGGGACGAAGACCCATATAGGACAGGTCTTCGTGGTTGTAGGTATTGGTCATGATAGAACGAGAGCCGGGGTTGTTCTTCAGATCCCACAGAACAGCATCTGTCTGAGACAGCCAGACCCAATCATTGGCATCAATAAAATGATCAATACCGTTCAGGTCTTCTCCACTATGGTATTTGTGATGACGTGCTTTCTTTCCAATCTGATATCCATACGCTTTACCAATTGTTCCATCACCCACATCCCAGGAATCCCAGATGTGAGAGTGCAGTTCGCTCAGCTCAGAAGTTTTCTTCTGATAGATCCACAGGATCTCATCAATGGCATTCTTGAACCCAGTCTTCCGAAGAGTCATGACAGGAATGCTATCCTTGGCCAGCATGTAACGATCCTGGACATACAACAACTTTCTGGTATGAGCCGGAGTGCCATCCGACCATCTAGGTCTAACATCAAAACCTTCATCAGAAATTCCAGAGTCACTGAGGATATTTCGGCAATTGGTAACAAACTTGTAATCAGCGTAGCTCATTCGTTATACAGCTCCTTTCGAATTGCATCCGTAAAATAGTTCAATTTCTTCTCATTGTGGACCAGTACATTGGTGTAAAATACTATCATCCCAGTGGTAGAAACATCAACACCCTCACCATCAGTGTTAATGTTGATTTGTTCCTGCCATCCACAATACACACCATTGTCATCTACTCTATGGACCATATGGTATAGCGAGCCAAGATAACTCACCTGACCATAGGTAGATACAAATGCTTTCCATCGGTGCTGATCTTCCAGGATTGCACTAAATCCACCAGTAAACCGAACTGCCAACAGATCGCCGTACTGAAACACATTTGCGATCTGGACGTCATCCAACACAGTCACGCTGACAGGTTTGGAATCGCCAACCATGATAACAGCCAACCGAAGGCGAGAGATCAGAGAAGGTTTATCTTTGGAGACAAAATACTCCAGTACCTGGTCCACTACACAACTGAATACACCAGAGGTATCTGTCAGTCGAATGATAGCAAAGTTACCCGGTGTAATTGCAATAGCAGTATCCTCATTGAATACCTGCTTGCTATCCAATTTCATTGCAGTTACAATGATCTTATCGTTTTCCGTGATGACCATGTTGGATGTCGTGTCAATAATCAACGGCATAAATATCCCTCCTTAATAAATCGTTTCGATCATTTCTTTGTAGACACCATTGAGCATTTCTTCACAATAGGCAACTTCGAACAAAGACTTAAACATGATCATGAACATCTTCAAATCTTTATATCGAATCAATTTTCCTTCTGCTGGTCTTCCGTGCTTTTTATCCAAACGAAGGATCATAACTCCATCCACAGTATCTTTCCCGTAGACCTCTTCATAGATCATGACATATGCGGCTAACTGCAAGTATTGAGTCAGATACACATCCCCAGAAGTCTTGTAGTCCACAAAGATCACTTTGTCTTTGTTGTACCAGGATTCGATGATGCAGTCAATGGTTCCACCAAGGGTCTCTCCGACAACAACGAACTCGGTATGAAGTACCTTGAATCGTTCTTTGTTGTTTTTGTACCAAGCAAAAAAGGACATTAACGCTTTCTTCGCTTCCGGGATAGACCACTCATCCAAACCATATGCTTCATAATCGATGATTGCAAGTTTGTTTGGGTTCACAAAATGTTCCAATACGTCATGGCAAAGTGATCCAATATTTGCGGTACGTTCCAGCTCTTTTTTATAGGAGACGCCCTTAAAACCAAGCATGTTTGCCCACATGGCAATCTGCTCTTTGGCGAGTCGTTTGATGACTTGGGAGACTCGCATCACCCGTTGCCCTTTTGAATTATAGTAGGCTTTCATGTGATTGTCAGTATGTTGCATAATTTCATAACACCTTCTTTATTTCTTTGTTTTGGGGATACTTATGTTTGAAAATCGGAACAACGCTATAAAACAATACCCAATAATTTATCAAAGAAAGGGGATATTGGAACATGGAGTTGGATCGTTTCCTCCCCTCTGTATCAGAACCGGAAGACGAGCTGGTAAACGAGAACGTAGCTTCTCGCACCATTTTTTATCGTCTTGGTGAGTCAGAGGTCTTTCAATACGCAAACAAGAACACCAGTCTGAATGGCACCAAACTGATTGACGTGATCCCTCGGATGTCTCTGGATGGTGAGGGATTCAGTTATGTTGGTTTCGATGACCTCGACAAGTCGGTTCAGTATGAACTCTTCGATGGACCTAAGTACAAAATTCCTTGTCGGAGAGCCATGCGGCTGATGATCGAGTCTGGTAAAGTGCAGATGGTTTATGGAACTCAGTATCGGGTTCCCACTTCCATTCCGTTCATTGTCCAGACCAGTAATAAGGGTTGTCGGATCTTTGTCAACATCACCGACTTTGTGGATATGAATCAGTATGGCAAATATGAAGTCAGTCATGGTCGGAATTACAATGCTCTGATGGCTATCTTGTTCTCCGGTTGTCTGGCGTACAAGATTGTCTCTGAGGGAACCGTCCTTCCTGCTGACGTTGCCGATACGGTAGTGTTGATGTATGCCAACATGCTGGAACGTACCATCAATTCTATTCTGCATCTGGATCCTATTACTCGGGACAAAGTTCGGTATCTGGCAACCAAGTTTGCTCTGATTCAGATGTATGGTACCGATAAGGGTGAGGAGCTCTTCTATCGGTATCAGCAGAAGTATTTCCCGAAGTTGAGCAAAATCATTACCGACACCATGGACAGCCAGTTCCATCTGGATCATTTTGATAAGCTGTCTTTGTTTGTTGAAGAACTCAAGAGACTCTATCCTGCGATGAGAGGTCTCTCTGATTATCTGATCTATGACAAGTGGATTCGGTCCTATGGTGCTGCTACCGCGATGTCCATTGACTACTTCGGATATCACCTGTACACCGTCTGCATGGTTCTGTTCGAATCTCCGTTGATCAGTCGTGTGGCTCTGGAGCCCATCATGGAGAAGAACCGTGGTACGGAACTGTACAAGAGACTTCCGATGATGATCATGAATTAACGATCAAACCGGAGTAGGGAGGGACAACAGCTCCCTCCCTACTCTTTTTTGTGATCCGAAAGAAAGGAGTTGATGATAGGTCATGCTAGTCACTGGACTTCGATCAGCTTCCATGCTATATGACACTATCAGTCATCTCGGTATGCTTTGTTCCGAAGAGAAGCATATCCGAATGGTTCGTGAGGAATCCAATACGGATGAATATTTTTCAGTATGTCAGTTTAAAACTGGGGATATTGATCGTGTTGGATATCTCTACCCTCATATCGAGATCAAGACTTCCTATGGTTATGATGTAGAAATTTGGGCCAATGGTCATTATCAGCATCCGGATAAAACAACTTGGATTGAAGGAAACCCGTACAGTTATGTCGTGATGAATGAAGATCATGATATTGAAACCGAATACGCAACTGTTTTCTATAATCCAAGTATTCTGTATCGATATCACAGATGGATGAGTACCAGAAAAGAAAATGGATACAAACATCGGGTAGTCATCGACATTCGAGAAGAGCCTTATAACCGATTGGAATATCCGGACCGTTCCGCCTACTACATCAGCGATGATCAGGTAAAGATTCCAACCGTTACCTGGTTGGATGATTACACCATCCAGTTTGAGGCTCCCTATTCTGAAAACATTGATTTCTTCATCTGTAGTAATCTGGTTGGTATTTTTGAAGCGAAAGCAAATAAGGGTGTCTATATTGACAGTCCAAACTCTCCGGTTTGTTGGCATCATATTCTGATAGATGGCGATCCCAGTTATCATATTGATGCAAGATTTTATCCCTGTATCAAGGTGGATAAAGATTGCATTATTCGTGTCTTCAATGATCACTTCCATGTCCTCCGTCATCCAGAGACTTGTCGACTGCTAAACTATCCTGAATTTGCAGATGTAGAGGATCCCTATAATACCGGGGTGGAATATCTGCGTACGTTAAAAGAAGTAGATGATGTGATCACACATGCAGATACTGATCCTGTCATCTATCAGAAGTTTCTGCGGATTGCTCGATTCTGTTATCGTATCTGGGAGAAATTCCCGAAGTTCAGTGATGAGGTTTCTGATTTCATCATCTGTGACAACCATGAGTTTGGGTTTACCAAATTCAAGAAAGCACATATCTCTGGGTTTCAGGAAGCATTTGATGGAATCTATACAACCGTGCCGTTTGAGGCACACAGAGATCTACTGTTCTATGAGGGAATGTTATTCAGCGATTATTCCACCATGCAGTTGGTTGAACTGGATAACGGTACAGTTGTAGAATCGGAGTATAACGGTCAGGTTCGTTATGTCATCCAAGGCGACTATGATCCTGACAAATTTACTTTGATCAAGTTCAACTCTTGGGAAGACACCAATATCATGAACGTTGGTGACTATATCAACGAGAAACTGACATTGGATCTTCACACCAAGTTGAATAACTTCTATCGGAACTTGATGGTCGTTCGGATGGAGTTACTGGATCGTCCTGGTGATGATAAGGTTCGTGTTATGACCGAACAACCTACTGCTCGAGATGAGTATATGTGGTTTGAACTTCTGGTCAATACGAATCCGGATATCTTCAAAGATGAGATGCCTTTGATCATCAATCTGTATGGCGTCAATGGGGAACTGATTCCTGACACCATAAAGAATGGCGCTTACATGGTGAATCTGGATCCTGAAGAAGGTCCTGCCGTTTATACCGATCTTCTGATGACCTTCTTTGAACTCTCCGAATCACAGAAGAAGTATTTGGCGCTTCATTATGAAGAGCAGGATCGAACAGTCGGTGTTTATTATGACGTAACGGTCGGTAATGCTGACAATCCGGAAGGTCGTGTAGACGGCGGTCTCGTTATTGATGACGAGTCCATGAAGTCTCCTTATACAGAAGGAACCATCGATGTTGGTACGGAGGATATGCCGGAAGATAGTTCCGGTAATACACCTGGTGATCTCTATGCCGAAGTTGGCGATATTGGAGATCTGTTGGATGCTCCTGACAATATGGATGCAGACACTCTGGAGATCGGTTCTGTCATGCTGGAAGATATGACCTATCAAACGGATGATGGTCATATTACCATCGACGAATTCAAGCAGTTCAGCAAACCTGACAAGATCGCGTGGATCAAGAGTCACATCAATGAAGTCATGGATCCAGATGAGTTTGGTACCACTGTGGAACAGCTTCTGGATGCAGATGACGAGACGTTAAATCGAATTTGTTACAAGATCCTCCAAACGAAATACATCTATGATGTAGCTTCCAGTGATCAATCTGATACCTCCAGTATTGAGGCAGATGTTCTTTCTGAAGAAACTCAGAAAGAAATTGTTCAGCACAATCTGAAGTATATCATCAGTGAAGAGGAACCGGATGAGAAGTCCATCAATGACATCTGGATTCAGCTTCCTGAAGTTGATATGGGAATCTATATCAAAGACGTTGTCAGTTATGAGCTGTTAGAGACAACGAAGACCATCAAGAAACCCCACTATGACGATTCTAGTAACCCCATCCAGGCTACTATGGCCTTGGACTTTGGTGCTAATGATGAATCTGGTCTTGGCGGTGAAATCTTCCAGGCTGAGAAGGACCCCATCCTTCGTCCGATTCATGTTGGTCAGACTCCCCCAACAGAAGATGAGATGACCACGGATAAAGATGTGTGGTACGAGTATTTGGATGAAACGGTAGATCGAGTCTGCTACTTCGATCAGGAGACCATGATCCTTCGTGTCAATGAGCGTCTGATGGTAGTTCAGTTCAGTCATGATAATCTGACTGGATTCCTGTTTGACGATATCGTATTGAACTTCCGTGGAAAACTTGGCATGAAATATTTGAGTATCCTTGCAGATCTGATCAACTCCGGTGTTGTCAGACGGGAGGATCTGAACGTGTTTTACACCAGACTGATCACCAAACATGACGATGTGGATCCGGATCTGAAGAGATTGTACACGGGTACATCTCATGTAGTTTCTATGCTGAAGGCTGATACTTCTGATATGGCGGTCTTGTACTCTACCAATATCGGTCGGTTCACCATGCATTATGGGGATCCCACTACAACCAACAGAGAACGAGAAGCTGCTTATCGGATGTGTATTGACTACAGTAGTCGAGACTTTGCCTTCCTGACAGATCGGATGCTGGTCTTTGTCAATGGCAAATACATTCCGAGAGAAGAACTCAGCGAAGAGATTGCTCAGTGTATTCAGCTGCTCAATTTTGATGAAGTCATCACTACGGTTGATATCTTCTACAGTATGAAAGATGTTGAGCTGATGCGGATCAAGAAATCTGCATATGCATACTGGCCGCTCGCAGATACATCCAGTTTGATTCAGAGACCGGAACGGGATTATGACAAAATGGATCCCATCAAGATTTATGATCGAACCAAACGTGGATATTATGATATCCTGTTGGATGAGTTCATCTTCAACGGAAAGCTGATGCGAATCCTGAACTATCTGGAAGACCACCCGGATGAAGCAGATCGATTCAAACATGAGATTGTCAATCAGTTCCATGCAATCTCTGATTTGGATCTTGCAATGGCTACCGATGATGATCATCCTCGTATCATTATTCCCGGATTGGGAGATGATCCGGTCTACTACATTCAAGAGTCATAAACATACTTGGGGAGTGGGTTTAAGTCCCCACTCCCCACTTTTATTGCCGAAAACAACCCTATAACAAAGACAACGGAGGTAGGTGTTACAGGATGAGCAATACCAGACAGATGACACCAGAACAGATGGCTCTGCTTGCTGATATTTTCAGAGTCCTTGTAAAGGAAATCCGGAGTGACGAAGATAAAGAGAAGTTAGCTCCAGGTGAACTCGGAATCAGTTATGTAGAGGGATGTTTCTATATCAAGGATCCGTATACCGGAGAATTGTTTTCACCGAATTCAGTTCAAATGATCAAACAGATCATGAACAACTACAACCCGGTGACTGGTGAATTCAATGCAGATCGTGTTAATCATATTCGATTCTACACCAACATCAGTCAGTTAACCCAGATTGGTATCTCACTGGATGCTGATACCATTATCCGTCAGATGACGATTCCGAGCGTCCTATATGCGCCTATTACCTATGAGAATTACGATAAGCTCATGTTTCCTTCTGAAAAGGGTCTCATGACTGTCGTAAAGATCAGTGAGGAATTTGTTCGGTGTAGTTATAGTGACCTTGCCAATCATGTTGAATACGATGGTATCTATAATTCAGAGAAGCATCTATTTGAGGGATGGCTGGTCCGTGGCAGTAACACCGAAAATGACAACGGTGATACCACTTCTGGTGGTACAACGATCAATATCGATTACGGAAAACCGTATTACGATATGACGGTTATCGTTGTTCGCGTTAATTATGATATTCTGCCTGGAGCTATGGTTAGTGTCGACGGCAAGACCGCACTGCCTCTTGTTGACGTAGACGGTAATCCGCTCGCAGAGACCATACCGGCGAACACTATTATAATGCTGATCTATGACGACAAGCGGAAAGCCTGGATTTATTGCAATCCACTTACGGATGACGTTCAGTCGATCATTAACAAGATTCTGGCAGATCGCATCACCGGTGTAACTGTAACACCTGGCGTCAGTGGCTATCTTTATACCGTGCCTGTCGATAATACAACCAGCATATTTGTGAATGGGTTCAACAAAAACACAGATATCCTGTTTGTCAACTTCGGTCAGACACTTCTGAGACCAGACATTGATTACAGGTTTGACGATACTGCTGTGAACATGATTCATATTATTAATAACATCAAACTCGTCGCCGGTGAAACGCTGTATTTCCAGATCGTCAAGTTCAATGTATCAACAAATGCGTGATGACGGTAGTAACTGGGCAATAACACGATTTATGGGCTCGGCTCGTCCTGGTGGTCGTGAAATTGTCCAGATCGGTTACTGCCCAAACTTCCTTTATCCAATAAACCCAAATAATACTGCCTTGTAGTTGTAGATAAGCATTTAAGGAAACATATACAACAAAAAATCCTAAACCATCCGAAAGGGGTAATGTTTCACTATGGCCACTATTCAGAAAACTACCCTTAAGCGCTACAACGGTACCGATTGGGATCCGATTTACCTGGCTAGTTCTGCTGACCTGGTATATAGCGCTGCTGCTCATACCGTTGCCGCGGGCGAAGGCTTCACCATCAGCCAGAGCATTCCCGCGAACACTCCCACCGAGACTCTGCTGGGCCAGATCATCGACAACCTGACCAAGCTGGACAAGGTGACTGTTCCTGCGATCGCCGCCGGTGGCGGTATCACCTCCATCGACGCTTCCAAGATCACCGGCGTCATCAACCGTGCCAACCTTCCCACTGATGTGGGCGGCAAGGGCGTCGAGGTTGCCTCCGAGGTGGAGAAGGGCGAGCTGACTTCTGGCGATGTCAACACTGGCGATATCGTTAAGGTGACCGGCGGTAAGGTGTATCTGGTTACCGCTACCTCTCCCGCTGTGACCTTCATGGAGCTGTCTGACACTGCTTCTGAGGTTGCTTGGTCTCGTATCACCGGTAAGCCGACCACTCTGTCTGGCTACGGCATTACCGACGGTGTGAACACCGCTGATGTGGTGACCGCTCCTGAGGCCAACAAGATCCTGAAGCTTGATGGTACCGGCAAGCTTCCTGCCAGCATCACTGGCGACGCTGCCACTCTGGGTGGTAACGCCGCTTCCCACTTCGCCACTGCCAGCGATGTGACCGCTCTGACTGGTCGTGTTGACACTGCCGAGGGCGATATCGACACCATTCAGGGTGAGATGCGTGCCTTCGACGCCTCCTGGATTACCAAGGGCACCATCTCTGTGGATCGTCTGCCCCAGGCTGCTCTGGAGCGTCTGTATGTAGCCAAGAACGATGAGGTTCGCCTCGCTCTGACCACTGCTGAGGTCCAGAATGGTGATGTGGTTAAGGTCACCGATACTGGTCTGATGTACTACGTCAAGGATCAGTCTCAGCTCGGCGGTGATACTCCCGAGAACGCTTTCGAGCCCTTCACTGCCGGTGCTGCTTCCAGCGTGCCTTGGTCTGGTGTAACTGGTAAGCCCACTACCCTGTCCGGGTATGGTATTACCGACGCGGTTGCCGCTTCCGAGAAGTCTGCTACCTATGTTGAGGGTGGCGTGGTTATCTGGAAGGCTGGTACCGATGGTGATTCTCACACCTATCAGATCGAGGGCAAGGCTCAGTCCGCTGCCCATGCCGACAAGGCTTCCGACTCCGATCAGCTGGGCGGTCAGAATGCTGCCTACTATGCTACTGCCACCGACATGACCGCCGTGAAGAGCTACATCGATAGCCTGAAGGATGGTACTGTCACCGATCTTCAGCTGCCTGCTAATAAGATCACTGGCACCATTGCTGATGCCAACCTGCCCGACTCTGTGAAGTTCAAGATCGTTGAGGTTAATGATCAGAATGCCCGGTTTGCTCTGACCAGCGGCGAAGTTCAGAACGGTGACGTGGTCAAGCAGAAGGATACCGGTGCTCTGTACTTCGTCAAGGATCACACTCAGCTGACTACTGCTGCTGGTTACGAACAGGTTGCTGCTACCTCCATCGCTTGGTCTCAGATCACTGGCAAGCCCACTACGGTTGCCGACTCCGGTCTGACTGATGCTCTGGCTGATGAGGATGTCGCCACCACCTATACCGCTGGTAAGGTTGTTGGCTGGGAGCAGGGCACCAATGGTACCACTACCACCCAGTATGACATCAACGGTAAGGCCAATACCGCTTGTCTGGCTGACCGTGCCACCATGGCCGCTGACAGTGAGAAGCTGAACGGCCAGGCTGCCAGCTACTATGCTACCGCTTCTGCTCTGAGCGCCGTTGAGGGTAATGTCTCCACCATCCAGGGTCAGATTGGCACTGCCGGTGCCGGTGGTTCTGGTATCCTGAAGGATATCGAGGATCTGAAGAGCGGCGCTGCGATCACCGAGGTTGATGCTTCCAAGATCACTGGCGTTCTGGATCTGGCCAATATTCCTGCCTCCGTTGTTGAGCGTCTGACCATCGTTGAGGATGACGAGGCCCGTCTGGCGCTGACCACTGCGCAGGTGCAGAACGGCGACTCCGTCAAGGTTGTTGACACCGGCCTGATGTACTTCGTGAAGGACGACACCAAGCTGGGCAGCCCCGAAACCGCCGCGCAGGCCTTTGAGGTGTACACCGTTGGCTCCGCTGCCTCCGTGCCGTGGACTGGTGTTACCGGCAAGCCCACCACTCTGTCTGGTTATGGCATCACTGATGCTGTCAACGCCAGCGAGAAGGTTACCAAGGCTTCTTCCGGCAATGCTGGCAAGATCCTGGTGCTGAACGCTGAGGGTAAGCTCGATGCTGACATCACTGGCTCTGTCGAGTGGAACAAGGTTCTGAACAAGCCCACCAGCACTCCCACTCAGATCGATCAGGCTGTCACTGCCGCCACTCATACCAACCGCACCGTTCTGGACGCTCTGGGCGACAGCTCCGGCGCTCTGACCTACAACGGTGCTGCTGTTGCGATGCAGTCTGCTCTGGATACCACCAACCAGACCGTGTCTCAGCACACCACCCAGATCACTCAGCTTGGCCTGGGTTGCCTGACCGTGGTTGACGATGTTACCGTTGACCTGGCTGATGCTGCCGAGGGTCAGCTGGCTCTGGAGCTGATCTAATCAAAAATCACGACGCCTGCTAACGATTTAGCAGTGTAGTTCATAGGAAAGGGGTTTGCCCAAGTGAACCGTATTATGCGGATACGTCGGTATAACCCCTCCTCGAAAGTGTTTGACGTACTGTTCCCGCAGACAATTACAGCAAACGTTTTACGTAAAGAGGATGGTGGCGTACTGGAGTCTGACCTCCTCCAGTACGACCACCATCTTCAGTCTAAAGGGATTCACATCAATAAGGCAGTCAGTTCCGGTACTTATCGGAACTTGATTGTCAATATCCCTGGTGCAGTTTTGGTCGATAAATTCCCCTTGCTCTTAACGCTGCACTGTAATCTGGAATGTGAACCCACGCTCTCTTTCAACGGAAGTGAGCCTGCTTATATTGTCTCTGGGGACGGAGATAACATTCCGGGAGGGCAAGCTGAAGGTACGGTTTTGTTCCTCGTGTGGTCGGAACCTATCCAGAAGTGGGTTCTGATGAGCTCTGATACATTTTCGGATGTCACCAAAGTCTTACTGCCTGTTGATACCGAGTATGTGTATCAGGCAGAAACCGATGGGGTTACTACAATTGTGATACCCGAATTTGACTACAAGACGGATAAGCTCACGGTAAACTATGGGCAAACCATCCTTCGAGCGGGAGTCGACTATGAGTTCATTCGACTCCAACCGAATACAATTAATCTGATTAACGACATTTCTATCCCAAAAGGGGATATGATCTTCTTCACCATCACCAAGTATATCGCCACTGCAAAGCGCGGTTCTCTGAAGTATGATCTGGTGACCAATGATTACCAGGTAAAAATTACGGAAGAGAATACCACCGCGATTGACATTCCGAAGCAGGCTCAGGAAGCCCACTCGTTTGTGATCAATTATGGCCAAACAATTCTTCGGAATGGCATCGATTACTCTTTCAGTGACGATAAGACCCAGATTCTCTTAACCGAGATCGTTCCGGCCGTTGGTGATGTCATCGTCTTCAGTGCTACCGAGTTTGTGGAATCCAATGCGGAGCTTGTCCCCAATAACTGGGGAGCTACTGGCAACTATCGCTATTCGATGAATGTGATTCACACTTCCTACGTGGCAACTGAAGATGCAATCACAGTCATTCCTGTACCTGGTTATAACTATAAGCGCGATGACATTTGGCCCATCATCGACAACCATCTGCTCATCTATGACGTAGATTATACCATCGATGAGATTGGCCAGGTGGTTCTGCTTAAGACAGAACTCAATCATGGGGACGAGATATTCTTCACCATTCTTCAGGGTGCGATGTTTGACGTTCCCAACTTCAATGTCATTCGTGCTACCGGTGAATCTGGACAACACATCATTCTGGACATGAGTTACAGTGTGCTGTGTAATTTCTATACGCTTCTGGTTCTGCTCAAATATGACCTGGAGACCAATCCCACGATCAAGTGTGTTGACGGACCTGCTGAGTCAGTATGTGATTGCTACGGCAATCCCGTTATGGGAGGCTATAAAGCAGGATCGTATCTGTGGCTGGTGTACAACTACGATCGGAAGTGTTGGTATTCCCTTGGTCATGGTCAGGTGGACATCACTTCTCTGATGCCTTCGTATCTGACCAACAACGGTGTTGCGAACTTCACTGGACAGGATGGATCTGCTGGTGGAGAATATCGTGAAACCGTCATCGAGCATGGTCTTGGTGAAAAGCCGGAGCGTATTGATGTACAGCCCTGCGAGCCTCCCAACATTGTGGACGGTAGACCGGCGATCATTGGTGATATCTGGACTTACGCTGACGAGCAATATTTGTACGTCGGCAACAGTGGTAATGCCACTTCGAAGTTCGCTTGGACGGTATCCTCTGAAGATTCTACTGCGGATCTTCGGTCTTACATTGATCAGGAGCTTGCCAAACTGGCGAATCGTCCTGGTAAAATCGAAACTCGTCTGGTGGCTCATACTGTGCAGAATGATAATACTACTGTCATCAGTTCCATCAGTGGATACAATCCCCTTTACGATAAGCTTATTGTTAACTTCGGTCAAACGGTACTCCGTGAAGGTGTGGATTACATTCGCTACGGCAGTGGTATTCAGCTCAACGAGATTGTACTCAATGCTGGCGATATTATTCAGTTCACCATTCTTGTACAGGAACCGACTTGATACAACTGAATATCGAACATTTCCACAAAAATATCACCTCCTGGGACCTAATCCCAGGAGGTGTTTTCATATAAGACACAATTATAAAAAGGAGTGATTATGAAATGAGCACTGGAAAACGTGAGCTTACTGATACCGAATGGTACAGCAAAAATAGTCGTAAGCTCATGTCAACCTCAAAGAAAATCATCTGGTTGCTGACCACCAATGGTATCCTGTGGATCTGGTGTACGTATCTACTTGCTTGGTTTGACAAAGTTCAAATCGCAGAGACGTTATCCAGCAACATCTGTACAGTAGTCCTTGGTCAGACGCTTGGTTATTTGATCACATCCTGTGTCACCAATATCTTCCGGTATAATCCAAAATTTGGTGGTGAATCCACCTATCCGGGAGATACTACTGCGAAAACACCGGAAGCAACCAACACGAACAACACCACGGTATAAATTATGCATGTGAGGAGTGTGTAACCAATGGATGAGGAAAAGAAAACTTCTGGCACAATCACCGATATCAATGTCGGCGCTGACACGGATACCGATCGCGTTGTAGCGACCATTATCAAGACCAGTCCTTCTGAGGCCCGTCAGAAACTTCTGGATACTGCTGTGAATATGATGGACAGCATGACCAAGAAGAAATCCATCAAGGATAAGCTCACTTCCAGAAAGTTCTGGGTTTCCCTTGCTGGTCTTGTTGTGGGTATCATCGGCATCATCGGATTCAACATCAGCGAGAACATGGTCGGTCTGATCTCTTCCAGCATTGTGAGCCTGGGATCTGTTGTCGGCTATCTGCTCTCTGAGGGTACTGTTGATGCCAACAGCATCCGTGAGATCATGAACATTATCAACAAGATCATTGATGAGATCGATAAGATGGACAATGTTGCTACCACCACGACTACTGTTACTGGTACTACTGGTGATGAAGTAGCGGCTGCTGTGTATCGAATTCAGGCTGAGTCTGAAAAGTACCAAGCAATTGACAAAGCGATTGAGGAAACACTCAGTAAGAACGAAGCTGCTCCTACTCCGGAAGAGGTATCTGTCCCTGTTGCTGTGGATGACTCCAATCCCGTATGAAAATAAATACCCCCACCCAATACAGGGTGGGGGTATTCTGTTACTTTACTTCTGCTTTGAACACCGCGTCAGGTTTCTCTGCACGCAGTTGATAGTAAATCTCAAAGATTTTGTTATCTGACATTTTTGAACTCTCAGCCATGGCATACCCAACCGACTTCAGCAACTCTGCCGTTTCTGGATCAATCTCTTCGCTGCTCTCATACTTATCATTGATCACACCAATTGTGTATGCAATGCACCCTGAAGTAATCAAGTCACGAAGGATCTTGTCAAACACACCCTGTTTCTTCATAGCCAACAGAGCAACAGACATCCGGTCATTCAAAGTGGGCTTTTCATCAATCTGTTGGCTGACTTTATCGTCGAAGATTGTGCGGCCACGAAGAACCAGATTTGTAGTCCCATCTTCTACAATAGACTCCACTACATTGGTGACCACTGTAGAACCAGGGAATGCAGGCTTTCCAGGGAATCCCCAGATGTCATGGTCATGAAGCACATCGCTGAGTTGAGCCTGCAAAGTTTCTGCAATCTGTTTCGCATCGTCGATACCCTGCTGAAGCTTTTCATTCTCCGCTTTATAGTGAGCCATATCCTGGAACTCCACAGAGCTGATCAGTTCATTTCGTGTCTGCAGAATTTCTTCCAGTTTAGATGCAGCATCACGGAGTTCGTTAATTACTGCATTATTCTCTTCCTGTACGGACTCAATGGTTTTCCTCTGAGATTCCAACTTCCCACGAAGCTCTTCAATCGTAGCAGAAAGTTCAGTGACTTCCGCTTCATGAGATGATTTCAGAGCTTCTATCTCTTCCAAATGTTTGGACTCTTTCATCAAACCAAACACGCTTGCTCAACTCCTTTTTTGTTATGCACCACAAATGAGACCATATGCAGATGTCAATGCCATTCCAAGAGGAATCTGGTATGTCATGGATGAACCAGCAAACTCCCACTTATTCACACGCTTGTCGTCCAGAGAGTGTTTGATACCACTTCTGGTCCCAACGAAATACCTGACATTGGGTGGATGATTGACAATAAAGTGAACCGGGTAGTGTTCATCATAGTCCACAAACAAACCGGAGGCATGTAGTGTTGCCGATGCTCCTCCTTTGGAACTGATGGTAAAGCACTGTTCGCTCCAGCACTCTTCTACAACGCTCAAGCCAGCCGGTGAACAAGGAGTATCTGGATCTGATGTCGTATATACCTGGTATCGATACAACTCACCAGCGATATATGCCGCATAAAGAGTTGACATGGAAACCGTTGTTGTACTGCCGTCTACAGTTCCCCAAAATGTAGTAGAACCAGGAGCTCGAACCATATCAATTCACTCCTTAATTGCACTTGGACCATCCACAGTTTCTGCAAATGACACAACCGCCTTCATGCTCCATCACCGCGCCACACTCCGGACAATTTTTCGCAAATTTGAGCTCAGAATCATCCAATACGGGGGTTTCCGGAGAAGCCGTTGTTGTATTCTCTCCAGAAGGATATTCAGGCGTGTGTACACTCGACGTATCCATTTTATAGTTCACCATATCAATATCGTCGGCATACAGATAGGTTGTAGCAGTGTCCTGCATAGCAGCCTTCTCAGCCTCAAATCGCTTCTGAGCTTCCTCCAGCATGCGACCAATAGCATCCGGACAAGACAGGATTTTCACATTGGGATTCCGCTGACAAGAGGGGCAACGGATACCACGAAGCTGAGTAACAACTTCTTTTACATCCACGCCAGCTCTCAATGCGATAGAAGCCAGACGAGCAGTAGCCTCACTCTGAGAGGGACAACCGCCACCCTTACCATTGGAGGTAAAGATCTCACAGATCCCATTCTCATCATGATTGATGGTTACATACAGTTTGCCACAACCAATCGGAACTCTACGAGTAAACCCAGACAGCTCAACCGGACGATCTCTGGGGATGATCTCTTTTACTTCCAGAGCAACCATATCTTCCAGATGGTTTTCAGTGGGTTTTTCCTCAGTCTTGCTATCACCAGTACCAACATTGAGTACCTGATTCTCACGGCAACCATCCCGGTAGATGGTAATGCCTTTACAACCAGAATCATAAGCCAAGAGATAAGCAGTGCGAACATCTTCCTCCGTAGCATCATGGACGAAGTTCACCGTCTTGGAAATGGCATTGTCCACATATCGCTGGAAAGCGGCCTGCATCAATACATGATCTTCCGGTTTGATGTCATGCGCAGAGACAAACGTATGCTTGATATGATCCGGAAGATTAGCAGTCTGAATGGAACCGGTATCTGCGGCGACCTTCAGTGCATTCTCAACCTCGGCAGTATATCCGCCATAATAGTCATACAGCACATCCTTTAGGAACTTGTTGGGTTCCGGGAGCTTGGTGCCATCCATGACGTTCCGGTAATATGCCATAGCAAACACAGGCTCAATACCGGAGGATACGCCAGCAATCAGAGACAGGGTTCCGGTAGGTGCAATACAGGTGACTGTGTTATTGCGAAGAGGTTCTACATCCGGATTATTCTTAGCAATACTGTCATAGGACGGATATGTGCCGCGTTCTTTTGCGAGCTTCTTGGACTCATCATGAGAAATATCTTCAATGAAACTCATAACCTGTTTGCCCAGAATACGAGCACTATCGCTGTTATAAGGAATCTCTCTTGCAAGCAGAGCATCTGCCCACCCCATGACACCAAGACCAATCTTTCGATTGTTCCGAGCCATCTTAGCGATCTGATCCACGGGGAAGTTGTTGATATCGATGATATCATCCAGAAATCGGACAGCACAACGAATGGTTTTCTCAAGATGGTCCCAATCAAAAACAGACTCGCCAGAATCCGTATTGACATGATTCAGGAGATTGATCGAACCGAGATTGCATGCTTCATAAGGAAGCAGAGGCACTTCACCGCACTGACCAGTCAGAATCCCATTGAAGATACCCTGGTGGAGAATGGGCTCATTGAAACAATAAACTGTCTCAACAACCTTGCCCTTACGGGTGTACTTAACAATGGGTTCCTTGATGTCCAGATACTCCTCTACGATTACGGAACCAATGGACTCATCATATGCATACTTCACAGGAATCCGATAAGGCTTCAGCTTCATACCAGCTTCCAGATCCTGAGCCTCAATGCGAGTACCATCTTCCAGGATAAACTTGTGGTACAACGTACACTCTACCTTGCGGACAGTTTCATACTCGTCTACAACCGCAACATGGATCGTTTCCTGATCCGTACCAGTGATCTGAGGAACCACTGAGACAAACTGCTCTCCATTCCAAACCTGAACCACCTGATCGACCACAGACTGAATTTCAACTTCACCATTGGAAGTCAGGATCTTGGTATCCCCAACACAACATGGGTTGCTTGACTCAATCTCGCCATAGAGAGGCTTCAGATCATTGAACTGATTCACCTTATCGATGAAGAAAATGCCAGGCTCACCAGTCTTCCAGGCATTCTTCACGATCATATCAAAAACCTGATTGGCATCCAGAGAACCAACCACCTTCTTGGTATGAGGATCAATCAGATCGTAATTAGTGTGATTCTTCACAGCCTCCATGAACACATCCGTGATAGCCACAGAGATGTTGAAGTTATTCAGAGTGCTGGTATCATTCTTGCAGTTGATGAAATCCAGAATATCCGGATGATCAACACGAAGAATACCCATGTTGGCACCACGTCTGGTGTTGGATACGAAGAAACCCTGACGGATGTTGTTGCAAACGAAATAGTTATGGTTGCTGGGAACTTCCACATTCCATACATCACGAGTGGAATGCTGTTTTACAGTAGCAATCACCGTAGTGTAAGACGGTTTGTTATCAGAGTCCATGGTGACAACGGGATCACCAACTTCCAGTTCACAGATTTTCTTGAACCGAATGTTGGTGCCCTCATAATAGCTGACCATAATGGGATGGTCCGGAGTACCAACTACAGTACATCCATTCTCCGTGCTGATAGACCAAACCTCAACATCTCTTTTGGTCAGCCAGGGATCCGTACAAGGAACATATTCGCATTCACCAGTCTTGATGTTGATAGACAGAACCTCGTCATCCTTCTGGAGTTTTGCAATTTCAACAGGACCCTTCGTGGTCAGTACCAAAGTCTCTGCAACAAAACAGCCACCTTGCTTGACACTCTCAGTGGCAGCATCAAAGGCTTTCATGAAAGAAATAGGTCCAGAAGCTACACCACCGGTAGAAGCAACGGTGGAACCAGCAGGACGCAGTCTGGAGAACGAGAATCCAGTACCACCACCGCTCTTATGAATCAGAGCAGCGTCCCGAATGGTATTGAAGATCCCCTCCATAGAATCCTCAACAGGAAGAACAAAACATGCAGAAAGCTGGCCCAAAGGGCGACCGGCATTCATGATCGTGGGACTGTTGGGGAGAAAATCCAGGTTGGACATCATGCTGTAAAATTCATTTTCATAATTCGCAACATGATCTTCAATATCTTCCTGGGATGCACCATCTTTTGCCTTATAAGAAACTTCTGCCTTAGCAACAGCACTTGCAATGCGATGCCACATTTCATCGGGAGTCTCGATGACGTTTCCATCTTTATCCTTTTTCAGATATCTGGCCTCCAGGACTTTCAACGCATTTTCAGACAACTGCTTAGCCATGTGTGATAAACACTCCTTTTGGTTTATTTTCGATCGAGTATAGAGATTTTTTGATTGATAGCAAATTTGGAACGCACCCATGAATACAAACATAAGGTGCGTTCCAAATGACTACTTTTATATACCGAGAATGATATCGATAATTCTCTTCACATAAACAGAAGGTGCCGGAAAATTCTCACAATAGGTAAGTACGTGATTTGCATTTGCAGCCCTCTGATCAAATTGCGTTCCAGTTTCGGTACTGATCTCATTGGTGAACGTAAACCAAGCATCGTTGGAGTTCTTCGTGAAAGTATGATGCATCTTAGTGTGAATTTTATCATACATTTCCATGCCGCTATTCCATTTATGAAGATATCCATCTACGCTTACAATAGCAACACCGGTTGTACCGTCTGTGTCAATAGATGCAGAAAGCGAATATGTTTTAAATTTCAAATACTCAGCACTGATAAGAGGTGTTAACGATCCCACGTATTGTGCTGCTTGTACCATCGTCTTGGCAGCTTCAAAGTATACACTCACATCGTTATGAATTGATTCCGCATCAGACAGCACAGAGCGTCTGGTCAGGATCTGCTTGGACAAATATTCAAAATCGTCTTCCAATAGCGGATTGTCACTATCGATTATATTATAGAACAACGTAGACATACAAACGGCTCCTTCCAAATGAATCGTTGTTATTGATTTGTTTACAAGATTGTTCAAAATGAAATGCCATGGGCTCCCTCCCATGGCATTTCATCCTTGTGTTCACTTCAACGGATGATTCAGATATTTCAGAATATCATCCACTGTAACATGGTAGGTTTCCACCTTGGTCTTGTGCATCGCCTTCAGTGCCATGTTCATGGTAGCACCACTCATAACACTGAAGGTCATACCAACATTTCGGATACCGATGATGTAGGGTCTGTTACCAGCACAGATGTTACAATATTCCGGTTCCTTGGCTTTACAATGAAGCGGAGAATACATATCAACAGTCTTCCCTACATACTGATCGATATTCTCGTAGGTCAGCTCTACCGGTTCTTTTGCAGAAGTCTTGATATATCGGTAGATATACTTCTCTTTGTTCCCATTGGTAATTTCCACAGGGTTCGTCTCAGTCGTATGACAGAAAGAACCTTTGGGTTGGAGACGCACATTCTGGAAGATCATGTTGTTCTGCTTGGTATCGAAGCCTGAGTCCTGGGTAACGACACCACGCATGTATGCAGAACGAGGAAGAGAATCCGCAATGATTGGCATATCCTCTTTGGTGATGCCATCGTCATAATTTGACTTGACAATCTTGTATCCAGTGGGAGACTCTCCAGTGTTATCGATGATGGCACCCTTCATGACAAACATGGTTCTGTAGTTATTATACGGATCTACACCAGAGCCAGAATCAAAGATTGCAATCGAAGGATCTCCGGTTTCCCGAATTTCTCTCATAGCCTCATCGACAACTCTATTCTCAATCATGGCAGATACTTCCGGATCATTGGCATCCAGCTCATCTTTGTACTGTTTGAACAACTCCGTCCTAAGTTTCTTTGCCTTCGGAGGAAGCGTCAATACATTGTGAGACAGAGATGTGTTGATGATATGAGAAAGAGGACCACCAAACAGGTACTGATACTTGTCAATAAAAGTTGCTCTTTGTTCCGGAGTGATATCTCCTTCCCGCTGTGCAGTGTCCAAAAGATTGTTAATTTTGCCAATCATTTTGGAGTCCAACTCTATATTCGCATATCCGAAGATTTCAAGCTCTTCGAGACAGAACTTATTGAAAACATAGCAGCCAACGCTTGTTTGGGTGCCTTCTTTCAAAAACTTCGATTCGTTCGGACCGATCGTCATGATATCATCCGGATGAAAACGGATCGGATGTTTCTTCGAAGCAGCGAATAGATTGGCGAAACACTGTGCATCAAACTTCGGAGGATTCCCGATGATCTCCAAACATTCTTTGGTCTGTTTCTCATTCAAAAATCGCATGAGATATTCGCCCCCTTACTGGACGAACAGACGATAAATAAAGGTAATCGTAGACTCCGAATCCTTCAGTTCCTGGTTCTCCATGTTGAGTGTAGTGAGACCACGCACATTGTAATACTCCGCATTGTTGCTATCATCCACACCCGGATAACCGGTAATCAGACCAGCAGAGTTCACCAGAGAACGCATCGTGGAACCCTGGGTGATCTTGAAGTATTCCCGGACATCGTCCTTGCCAACGGTAATCCGATAGGTGGTATAGATCCGGATGAACTTGTTATTATCAACCGTATCACCGACGTTGGTGGGAACCGTAGTACCATCCTCGTAGGCAACAGTAATGACAGGTTCAGAGTCAAACCGCTTACCATAGTAGTAAGCATATTCACCACGTACTCGACGGAGAATATACTGAGATCTCTCAGTACCAGACAGATCGGAAGTCAGGGGAACCACACGATACGGGATTGCACCAGGAACCATACGATTAGCACGACGAACCTTGTTCACCGTGTTGTAGGTATCACCGGCACCGCCATTACCGATCATCAGACCACAGATCACTTCTTCCGGGATACGGGCAACCGTCTGGTCTACTTGATCCGCAATATGAACACCCAGCTCCACATCAATCGGAGTGGTGATAAACCGAGAACGCATGTTGTTCATCTTCTCAGAAACAAACACGCTGCCAGTCACCAGCAGATCATTCTCCCGAATGGTTCGAGTAAAGATGGTCCGGGAACCATACTTACTTTTATGAATCACTTCAACCTGACCGCGAATGGTCTTATCCATTCTCGCAGCAGCGAGGAGTCTCTGACCACCTTCATCGATCAGCTCTTCTGCAATAGACATACTATCTGCAGTCACTTTCACGTTACAGACCTCCCTTGATATTCGTATAACCCTTATCCATCATCATGATATAGTCTTCCATGTAGATGGTTTTATGGGTTGCAATTTCATCCCAGATATGAATCGTATCATCCAGTACCAGATTACGATGCAGTTCCGCATCGTCGATCACACGGATTGGTTCATGATCTCCCACATACAGGAAGATGTTGATAGAGTCCAGCTGAACAGACGATGCCTTGAACACATTAATCGCAATCCGGAGATACTGACTGATCAAACTGTTATAAAGGTTTGCAGTATTCATGTACAGGTACTTCAACTCCGGAGAACTGAACGTATTTTCCAGCTTCTCCAAGATATAGAGAATGATGTCATTCAGCTCATGTTCGTCTTCGACATTATCCAGATAAGTACCCATACGAGGATCAATATTATCCAACATCTCTCTGTAGGTGGAAGCTGCTTCCCCACTGGTCATTCGGAAAGACTTCTTCTCCATCGCAGAATAGAATAAGAGATCCTTTGCTTCGGAGAGCGCCTGATATCGACGAATGTCATCGGTTATAGCCATCTCATCCAAAATTGCATTGTACAGATCTCTGTTATTGACATAGATCTTGATGATATCAAATGCATCATTGCTTCCAGCAGGCTTTGCCAGTTCAATGATGTCATAATCATCCAGAAGGGTGTTGTCTACATCGATGGCAAGCTCATATTTGTTAATGATTGCCTGCAGTTCCTCAGAGATCTCACCATAGTTGAACCGCATGATCTCTGCAATCTCCGGAGGTTCGTAAACAATGTTCCCATCGAAATTCGACTTCTGTGCCAATGCTGCTAACAGGAATACCAGCATACCCCACACTGTCACATATCCGGTGGTGGCATACATATTAGTCACTCGGATATCCTGCAGATTATTCCGAGCGTACAAAACTAGGTTGTTGAAGCAACATATCTCAAACGTCAGTGCAGTTACATCGAATGCAGCTTCTACATCGATGTACTTACTCATCATGAGGTTAAAATCTTCACTCTTCAGACTTGTCAGCTCTTCCGGAGTTAACTGCCAAAGATAGTCCGAATTGGTGACTTCTTCATAAGAAATGATATCGTCCTGATTAAAATCAATCTCATGCTCTTCGATGTCTGCCTTGACAAAGTTCAGATCAAAGTCCTGATTGGGATCACCAGTGAAGATGATATTACCGTCTGCATCTTTCATGTGGGTCTTCATCAGATAATATCGATTGGCTACCACGTTATCAAATGCAAACAGTTTACAAATATCTACCAGGACTCCATCTGTACCCTTAACCATCAGAATTTTATCCAAAGCAAGGACAAGCCTCTGTTTGTAGGTAAACGGGAATTTCTTGAAATACCTCAGCAGACCATAGGATTGCAAAATAGCATCCAGGATCTCTTCGAAGTTGTAGTAATCCGCTTCATTGGGAACCAGTGTATTTCGAACGGCAATGGAAAGGATAATGATTCCAATATAGGGATAATACAATTCTCTATACTGGAACATCGCTTCATTGTTGATCACAGACATGACATACCGTCTTGCCATGTGATATTCGTTCTCCAGCATTTCTCTGGTTCGATTGCTGGAAGGAGGTCCTAGTCTCAGTATTTCATATGGTTTTGCGGTTCTGGCTGCTACCAAATCAATCGCATTACCACCCAGGAAATCCAGATATCCGGCATTGGGATACATCTCTTTCAGCTGAGCCAGTCTGCCATTGGTCTCCAAGAGTGCAATCTCTTCAAAACCAAGTTCGTGTACTGGAGTATTTGGATCAATGCCTTCTACATCCGTTACATAAATGTAATCCTTTTTGGTTGCATCGTTGGGGAGTTTACCCATGAGCATCCGATAATACTCATTCTTTTCTTCATATGTTTTCAGAACCCGCTGTGCCTGCATCTCTACAATCTCGGCTCGGTACTCATCCGGGATTTGGTTTGCATCTTTTCGACAAAGACTGGCTGTTGCGGGATCCAAGAACTTTTGAAGTATGTCCAGATCAAAATACTTGAAGTTATAAAAATACCGATCTCCGCGAAGACAAGCATAGTACAGTTCCCATGCTCTGGCTGTCTCGATGGTTTCACAACCACGAGCCATGTCATATCGTTTAACGCACAGTTTGGACAACATCGACATGACATCGGCGTACAGTGTCTTCAGGAAATCATAAGTCTGCACAAAGTCTTTCGCCACAAATTATCCTCCTTTCCACACGAAAATGAGGGGCCCATCCGTGATTATAGGTTTGTTCCGATCTATTAAAACAGCAGTATAACAGGAGGTTTGACCCGTTATGAAAGAAAATAAACAGCTGATTTATGTCTATGGTAAAGGGCGATATGAAGACGAGTACATCACATTTGGTGTAGAACCGGATGAATTGCTTCATGATTACGATGCTTATGAAAAGTTTATCAAAAATTGTGAAAATGCCGTTCGAAAAGAAGATCGTTACACGGCTTATGTTGGAGAAATGAAGAAGGCCGGCTTGACAAGATGCGCTGTATTGGGTAATCTGGAAGAAGACAGCAAAGTGAAGATAGAGATGCATCATGGTCCTATCTTCAATATGTTTGACATCTGTGATATTGTAACAAAGGCTGTTATCAAACGTGGTCAGTTGAAAGTGATCACAGAATTTGACATCGCTGACTTAGTGTTAGAAGAACACCGTCTTGGCAATATCATGACGGTTATGCTGTCCAAGAGTGTTCATAAAGGAAGCCATCCCAAATCCGGAAAGAGTGTCTTTGTGGATATCAAAGCTACGGTTGGTCGTATCGATCGTTTCATCGATCGATGGATTGATGGCATGGAAGATGAACACATTGATATGATCCGTCGATATATCAACGAATGTAAACGAGCGGAAAATCAAACCATGGACAACGACCTGTTTGCCACTGCAGAAAGACTGCTTCGATTTAAATAAAATACGGGAGAGCATACAAAGCTCTCCCGTATCACTTTTTCAAATTGCTTCTTCAATACCCTCTGCATAGAGAGTTTTACTGATGATCTTTGGCAAATACCGTCTACTGTTCAGCATATTGTATCTTAACTCGCACCACCGTACGAGATAATCTTTTCCATAAAAATAATCCAATGCTCGGATTGTCTCTGGACCAAGATATGTAATCACTCGCTCCAATGTTCTTGCATACAGTTTTACAGCTGCATCTGGATCTTTATCACTGATTGATTCAGCGGATGCCAATTCCATACACATGGAAAATACCTTGGTCATATAATTATCGAACTCACCGATCGATAAAAGTGCGATTCGATTGTATTTATTCTGTACATCTTTGTCCAGTTTCTTCATCTGAAGCATGGTCTTCTTCTTGATCTTTCTGGAAGACTGCAGAAACCGAACTCCAAAAAAGAAACAAACTGCTCCAACCACCAGGAGCAGGATGGCCAATGCATAGACCATCGTTACAATACCAATCATGATAACACCCCGTCTTTATATAGTATGTGGTCTTATTAGGGTGTTGACAGAAATAGAAAAATAATACCCCTGGGTTGTCCCCAGGGGTATTTACAGGAAAGTTTGTACAATCGGCAAGATATACCGAGTGAAATTGTAAATGCCATTAATAGACTCCAGATCTTCCTCAGAAGCTTCCGTCATATAATAACTATCTGTTCCAATGATTAAATTAGACCGATAGATACTATAGGAGTTCATCTCTTTATAATAACATATTGGAAGTTCTTTTGCTTTGTAGGCTTCTACGAATTCAATCAGATATTGCTTCAGCTGTGCTCGTCGATCCTGTACCAGATACTGGAATACATTCTGAAAGAACTTCAACATTCCATTCTGATGATCTGGATCTTCTGGGACATCTTTGCCAAGACCCTTTACATCCACTCGCTTATGCTTTCCATCGTAGTAAAACTCCAGTCGTTTGTCCAACTGCATGAATAAGCTGTAAACATTCTTTGGAATGAAGTGGTAGGAACCAAAGTCTGTATACTTCAATCTCCGACCAGCAACAAAGACTGCATCGTTTTTGATAGACACAATCTCAATATCCTGGAGTTTGTTCGCATCGAACAACATCTCACGAGCATGTTGGATGCCTCTCTTTTTGATCTTGGTAATGGACCGATCTTCTCGTTCCATCAGACCAACGGTAACTTCTCGTTGTTCCTTCGGCATATCTCGAAGACGAGCAATTACTTTTGGATCAAATTTCCCGGAAGCTTCCATTGCTGAAATGTTTGCTGCTTTCAGATCATACTCCGTAATCCGGTTGATGATAAATGGCAACTCCGTGGTGTAATTGGTCTTTTCAAATAACGTGGAATACTTCCGCTTTAGATGAATAAAACCATCTCGCCCACGGTATTGCTCTAAATCAGCTTGTAATTGATCCATCATCCATATGAAGTCACAGTCATGCCATTAGATTGTGCTTGTGCTTGCGTCATGGCTGTGTTTGAGGCATGCTCCTCTTTATTTTTAGCCAACTGAATTTGATTGATGCACCAACTACACAAATGCCAATACAGCGCGCGAACCTGATTGAGCAAATGTGTACCAGGAGTCTTATTTTTCGCAGATAGATCAATCAAGTTCATCTGCAGATAGTTGGATTCATCGCCGGAGGTATAAAAGACAACCGGAATCTCAACACCCTTGATCCGGACGATCTCGATCACATCTCCTTCGATATCATCGGACTCGTCTTCCGTGATATGACGAGAGATATTCTCTTTACCAATCGCATCACATATGGATTTGATGATGTTATTCGTTGATGCAACCATCAGAACCGCCGGAACATCATGTACCTTGATATCCCTGGAGGCATTGATAATCGTGTTGAACAGATTCAGATAATTCTCACCATTTGTAATGATCATATCAATCACCTCGTAAAAATAAATGGGATGGAGACCCAACGATCTCCATCCCATTGTACTGTCTTACACAGCGGTGCTCTTGGCGAACTCCTTGGCCGCACTCACGAAAGCCTTGGAGAAGTCGCTGCCAATCTCGGTGGACAGCAGATCCGCCATGTTCTTGTTGTAATCGCTGGCACCGATCTCCATACCCAGGCTGGAAGCCACCAGGTGGGTGAAGACAAGCCGCAGGAGAGGACGGTTGTCCTTGTCCGCGAAGAACTTGACGAACTTCTTCGCCTTCATCTTGGGCTTAGGATCACCCTTCTTCACACTCTTCTTGTCACAACCATACTCCACCTTGGGCAGCTTCAGATCCGGATTGATCATCACCAGCACCTTACGCAGGTCCTGATAAGCCTCGACAGCGGCCTTGTTCTTCCGCTTCATAGCCTTACCGACCTTATCCTGCTCCTTGCCCTTCAGGCCACAGCGATCCAGCTCCAGGGTATTGAGCCCAGAGAACACGGAGACCAGGTGCTTGGACAGTCTGGCAGCACGCTTACCAGTCAGCTCAACCGTCTCCCTGGTGTTCGCCATAGAGGTCTGCAGAAGCTCAGTCGCAAAGACCAGCTTGCCGGCATTGAACAGCCGGCGGCCATCCTTGGACAGATGCATGCCGTCATTCACATCGATGAACTCACGCACCCGATCATTGATCTTGGAACGCTTGCCATCGAAGAGCTTCTTCACGACCTTCTTGTCGGTGACACAGTCGTAACCGAAGACACCGAAGATGGCCTTGATGTACTTGGTCAGGAACTTGTCCCGCTTCTCATCCTGACCATCCAGCACGAAGACCAGAATGTTGGGACCATGCTTCTTCAGGAACTTCTTGTATGCCTTCTTGGACATGCCCTCTTCCAGGCTGTCGTCCTTCTGAATCATGTTGATCAGCTGAAGCATGTACAGCGTCATGCCGGTATCATCATCCTCATCAGGCTTGATGTTGATGATCTTCTTGACGGCCTTCTTGATGACCTTCTTGGCCTTCATATCGCCGTTCAGCACGGCATTGATGGTATCATCGTCGGGCAGGAACGCCAGCTTCTGATAGCTGACAGAAATGCCCTTGGTCTCATCGACAAATCCCTTGGACTTGCCCAGAGTAAAAGCGGCCACATCCCGATACTTCTTAAAGATCTTGGCGGCCTTCTCTTCATTAAGAATGAATACCATTTTTGTTTCCTCCTTGAAATGATTAGTGTGGGGTTATTCATGAAAACCTAACGGCATACAAGTATATTCACGTTAGGTTGTCACTACGAATTGAATTTACTCGTCGGTCTCCTGAATCGATTCAATGATTCGACTGAGGAGATTAAGCATCGTGGTACTGTTCAATGCCAACTCTTGGGTCTTGTTGTCATCGAAACTGACAAAGATCGGTAACCCGAACTTCTCCCAAGCTTTTGCAAAGTCGCCATGGATGTTCAGATAGATGCCCGCATTATCTTGTTCGTCATTGTCCGGATTGGACGGAATGATTGTAAACTCGATTCTGTCGGGATACTCTTCTTCACGAGCCAGGTTCATCTGCTTCAGCTTATCAGACAGAGATGTTCGAATTTCCTCTCGTAAGGTACTTCGATCATTGACAGAGGTATTCAACTCCGGCATTGCCGTTTCGTTGACAACGGACGGTTGTTCCGCCTCTTCCTGTTCCATCTGTTGTTTGATCGTTGTTAATGCGACAGGATCATCTGCATCTGCATATTGGATGGTAACGGGATGGATCTCCTCGATCTTCGGGATTTCCTCTTCCTCATCATCCTCCTCATCAGATGCAGGGACGTACTCGTCATCCGACTCCGTGACTTCCTCATCAGGTTCCTCCAGAGTATCCTCGGAATCATCGCTATCTTCCAAAATGGAATCAGATGCGGTCTCCGGGACTTCTGTGGTCTCGATGTCGTCTTCGTCATCGTCTGACTCACGTACTTCAACAGAAACATCGGAATCCTTGATCATCGAACGGATGGCACGGATCTCTTCCTGTTCCATCTCCATCCGCTCTTCGACTGACATTCCGGTGTTCATATAATGAGCCATATTCGCTTCTACCTCCTTTGTCTTTGGTCTCAGCTCCAATGGATTGATCTCTCTACCACACTCCTTGCATCGCATGACCAGGAAGTCGGCAGAATATTCCAACTTCCCTCCACAGAGAATCATCTCCTTCTTTTTGTTGTTCCAGCCAACAGGATTCTGACAACGGATTTTATGATCCAGTTGTGCAATCGGAAATAGATCCGATCCATCCTGGATCACAAAGTCTCCCTGTCGGGTCACACCAAAATTCAGGAATCGAGACGGACTCAGATCTGCTACCAGATAGGTTTTAGATAACTCTTTCAAGAGTTCCATGATCTGGGGAGCAAAATCCTTCATCCGCTCCTTGGTCATCGTGACCGAATATTCCTGGACGGAAACGATGCCTGTGGAATGCCGTGCAAATACACGGGTATAGTGAGGGACAGTTCTTTGCAGCAACTCATCATTGAAGTTATCTGCAATCCCATTGGAGTCTAATGCAATTTTATAGACAACCCCAGGATAACTCGGATGACCTAGAACCAGAATATTGGTTCCTTCGCCAACCTCAAAGAATCCATAGGGTTTCAGCTCACTGATAATATAGTCAGCTTTTTTGTAATTATTGCTTCCGTAGTTCAACGCTGTGAACAGATCATCGATCATTTCCGGAAGGAAGATCTCCAGATAGTTCTGAGTCGGATCTGGCTTACCCATCTCCTTGAACTTCTGGATCTCATAGGGTAACAGTTTCTTTTTGTTGAGCTTATAGTTGTTTCGGTCATTCAGATGCTGATCCACATCGAAATTGACCTCTTGTGCACGATCATAGTCCACCTGGTGGGTATGATCATAGTTGCTATCAGAATTGGATCTCCGATAGAACATAGCCCGTTGCCACTTGGCACTGGGATTATTAGTTCTGTTCGGAGAGCGTTTGGTTTTGAATTTATAACCCATTTGCGTTCACCACCTTACCAGGATATAATATGTCGCTCGAATTCATTCCTCCCTTAACTGTCTGGTAATGGGACATCTGGGAATCCATTGGCTCTGACATCGATTACCAGATCATCCAGTCTCTCCTGCATATTCTTTCGAACTTTCCTTGCATGAGCCAACATCTTCTGTCCGGCTTCACTGGAGATCTGATTGGTCTTGATCCATTTCTCCATCTGCTTTCTCATATAGTCCATCCGGGCTACATTTTCTTTGCGGATGCGTTTCAAATTCTCCATCATCCGATCTTTGTCAATGCAGACAGATGCGTACTTCACCGTATCCCATTTATCACCTTTCTTGATTTTTCCAGTGGCCATATGGCCATAGGTTTTCTTGTACTGTTTGTTCACCATCTTGATAAACTTGATCCGGCGTTTCTTCGCCTGCTTGGCATTCTTCACCGGATGCAGATCACAATAGTGTTCAAACGCACTCCAATAGATCTCCGGAATATCCGCATTCTCGTTGATATAGATCGCCGGAGTACCGGGTGCATGATCAATATCCACACCCTTCAGGTGCTTCTGCTTCTCCTCTTCCTTGGCACGTCTCTCTGCCTGGAGCTGGTTCCATTCCTCCCAGGTCCATTCTCGTTTCTCTTTGGGATCATATGTGAAGTTCTGGATATGGTCAAGTGCCATTCTATAACCGAACTCCACGATCTGATCCAAATCATTATCAAAATAGTCGTAGATGTTGTCAGCATACTGGGGTTTCAGATACTGATGAATATACCAATATGCCAGCTTGTAGCGTTCTTTTTTCTCCTTCTTCTTCAGTTTCTTTTTCTGCTTCTTCGAAGGAGACAAGTCGATGACAGGAAGGTTGGAAGATTTAATCGGTTCACGTTTCAGATCTCGTTCCAGATCTTTCTTGGATATATCCATTTGCTTGCGCATCTTTTTGATCCAATCGTGACAGGATAGTCTGCCACTGCTATTCGCCATTGATATCAACTCCAAAATTTTCCTTGTAGAAATTGTTAAATTCTTTCAGACATCCCATTTGTTTCATCAATGGAATGGTTCCTTCCACTGACCTTACAATCATGTACTTGTAGAACCGTTCTTTACGACTATATTTGCGATGACCTGTTGAAATAACCAAACGGTCAAAAATGCCATTCCAACGATAAACATCATGCACTTCGTGTGTTCGGAAGTATTGATTTCGAGCTCCATAAATATTCGGCATGGTCTCACGCAATTCCTCATATGTAGCGTCATGATCCAAATAGCTTGGTGTTGTATGGTTCACATACCACTCATGTATGATGGTGCAATCTGCGATAACCAGATCACGTACTGCATAGCCGAAATTATATTGCAGCACTTCCTCTGCAAATTTGGCACGCTTCTCATCGTCCAATTGTTTTGCAACATAATCACAAACGATCAGATTCACATCGATGCCATGTCGGTTATACCAACGGTTTGCTTTGTGAACAATATGGTTGACTTCCTTGTAAGCCAACCAATTGGAAAACCGCGGATAACCCATCAATACATCAATGGTGCAAACGGTTGCAGCAATGATACACAACACAAGACACACTATCAACAACATGATTGTTTAAGCTCCTTTGCTTGTTTTCAGTTCCTTCCATTCTGTCTTGTTTTTGATTGCATTTTTCTTCGCCATCGTAATATCTGTAGCAATTTCATCCGCGATTGCATTCATTTTTACGAAGACTTTACAGAGTTTCTGAGGAACCTTGATATCTGCATGCTTCAGCTCTTTATACACTTTGGATTGTTCCCGTTCTGTGGTATGACCATGAATATGGATAAACTTCACATGCAGATTGTTTTGAATGATCAACTCTACAATGTTTCGATATAGTTCCTGGTTCTTTACTTTGGATCCATCTGTTTTCCGCCAGTTATTCCAATCGTTCAAATTCCAAACTTTTGGGATATAATGCGTCATGATCTCAACATTCAATTTACTATCGGAAACGATCAGTATATTGGGTTTTACAGACCGTTGTTTGCAGATTTTGTTAATATACTGCAACCCTCGATAGATCGCCCAGGCCTCCACATAAACGATGGAATCCGACTGTTTCATCGGTCCGCCAAATGTGGTATATCGTTTCGTAGATACATCCAATACCACACAGCCATAGGCCGATACTCGATGTTCATCAAAGATACGAACCGACCCATCTGTGAATAGGATAAAATTTATCTTCACATAAAACAGCCTCCAGTTAATATCCCAAATTGGTTGCATCAAATGAAAACAAAAGGTATGTCAAATTTGGAACTTTCACATCTTTACGTATAGTGTCAAGTTTATCAAACGAATAAGAATAATCGCTGGAAAACCATGTTTTAATTCTGGGAATATGCGCCAATTCATATAAGCTAAGCCGAACAATGCTCGTGAACCGTTTGACAAACTCATCTTCCGTAACACTGAATTCATGTGTCCGGTTGATTGTCCTTGGTTTATCGAACACTTCGTCATATCGTTCATGCGGATTAAACAACCCAACACATATGGATTGTTTTTCACCAATGGGTTCCAGTGTACCTTCTAACCAAAACTCATGTGCTAAGTCTTTCAGATATCGATTAACCGATCCAGACATACGTGCAGTCTCTAAGTATATATTGATAGACATAAATACACCGTCCTTTCTACGTATATAATATATCGCTCGATTTGAAACGAAACAAAATACGGAGATAGTCAAACCATCTCCGTATTCTTTTATTTTGAAAGCTCGTTAATGAAACCAACAAGTGCAGCGTTGGACATCACCTGCTGATCCCCTTTGGTCTTCACGTAAATATACTTCCGCATCAGACTTTCGGGAATCTCCGATTTGATAATCGAATATCCCTCATTCAAAGTCTTCCAGGTATGATACTTCTGTTTCAGGGAATCCGCAATGTATTTGTCATAAATATCAAAGAATGCATCCACATCTCCGTAGATAGCATCCTCTGGGATAAACAAATCATTGGTATCTCCATGGGCATATTCATGGCAAGTTTCACATAACGGATATAATCCAACCAGTCCAAGATAATGGAGTTCCATCACTTCCCGTGCAATTGCCGACATGGTAAGGGTTTCCATCTCTTCCTGGCGCTTCGCAATCACTACGTGGATGATATCTTCCAACACCAAAGGAGTATGGTGCATATGAATTTGATATCCATCATCTCCCCAAAGGTTCACATGGACACCACATCGATTCATCCCACGTTTCTTCTTCAGGAATTTGATGAACTCTGTATAACTTCCAGACTTCCGGATGTAGTATTTCGTTCGGACAATAAACCGATAAAACTCTTTCTCATCATCAAATAATCCAAGATCTTCCAGATATCGAATCGGTTTGATGTCTACCTCAATCGTAGCAGATTTCACCGTCTTCTTCGGATCGGATGATGACGTGTTAAAATTATGAACATGTGCAATTCTCATGTGGAGTCATCTCCAGATGTATGCTTGGTGGGATCAAACAGATACAGATATCCATCATCAAAGGAGTTCATCGGAAAATAACTCGCTACTTGTTCCTGTTTAAACCAAACTGCGTAATAGCTCTTATTTTCCTCCGGTGTATAAATCGAGACGATACAACCCTTGTGATAGTTATCGTCGATGTGTTTGATCTTGGCCCAGACATCAGCGTTTAAATATTGCTCGGGATTGTTTGTCACAAAGAAGCCTCCAATCCACCGGCAAAAGTCATGTACAGTGCATAAGAGAAAGAGACCGGATCCTCCGGATACACAAACTCAGAACCCAGAGCACTTTGGATCATGTTTTTCAGCTTGTCAATATTTACAATCCCAAAATACTCATAGATATCCAGAGGGGTAATATCCAGTCCTTTGTCATGGAATCGTTGCCGTAGATATTTTACAACCTGTTTGTTCCACTGTTTGTTGCAGGCAACGATGACTTGAAACTCTTCTGGGTTATCTTCATCTTCTCCATCTTTCCCATTGTACTTTTCGTTGTAGGAATCAATAGTCTGGATAACTGCTTTGAGAGATTCTGTGATATCCGGTTCTGGATTGAAATGGAATTCCATATCTGCAGAGTTCATGTATTCTTCCTGATCGAATTCCATTTCATCCTGGTGAAAAATGTGGAAATCGAATTTCATTTTCATTCTGGAAAATGGACCATTCATTTCCTTCTGGAACAAATGACAGATAACAAAATTGTCGTTGTACTCTTTGATGTTTTTCACTGGTACAGCATTACTGGTGATAATATGCAGCATATTTCTGAACACTCCATTTCTCGTGTTGAATTCTGGAGGAAATCCACCGGAGTACCTTAGACCGCATTGGAACTATCGAGCGTAGATGAATCCAGTTTACGCCGATTCATCGAAGTGAAGATCGTTCCTGCGTGCCGTGATATTGGAACGAAAACGAAGTTGGAGTGGAAATATCACATGGCAGTCTGGTTCTCCGGTGGTTGTAATCACCGATCATCACTGATCAGAATTATTGGAGTGTTTAGAATGTATTCAAGTTTGAAAAAGTTTGAACTTTCAGGGAGATCCGACCAAGAGGGATTCCCCCTCTTGGTCTAAACCATCGTTCCTACACAAAAGGGTTTATCATGTTGTTATGCTCATTCAAAAACTAATGGTGAAATTTTAAATTTCACCTGTTGTTGCGATGAGTTGGATTCTGGTGAGCCAACTCTCTTCGATCGCAACAACCTGACTTGTTGTTCTTTATTATTTACTTGCTTCTTCTTTTCTTGTTTCTTATGTTTGTTGTCCTAGTTAGTTGTCAACTATCTTACATACAGTTCAATCATCTGTCCTTTCATTTCATTTTTAAGTATAGTTTCAATGTTATTATAATGCTTTATTTTGGAGGTAATTCTTTATGGGCAAAAATAATGACGATCTGATCCATCTGACTCGTAAAACTACTGTAGAAGGGGGTAAAATGAAAAATTTATCGTTTGGTTCCATGAAAATTCAAGTGAAGAACGGAAAGGAAAAATCGAATGATTGTCCTTTCAAGACTAAGAGCTGGCAGAGCAGACTCTGGAAGAAATACTACGCAAACTATACTGGAAAATCTTCCAGAATGTTTTCGAAAAAAGATCCATATCCCAGGTGTGAGATTGAATCTATGGTGATCCTGGAAAAGGCTAGTTTTGACACCAATGAATATGAAGATCGACCGGTTTATGAGGAGATTCATGTTATTCATTCCGCAAAGGAGCTGGAGCATTCTCTACGGGAAATCATTCGGAACTATATGACCAATTATTCTGAATTTTTATCCAATTTTCACTGTGGAGATAGTTACGAATATACGTGCTTTGTGAAAGCTCTTATCCGACTTGTGGATGGTAAATTTGTTACTATCTATGGTCCTCTGGATAAATTGTTGAAGAAACTACATATTAATGCGCTTCTTTCAGATGATAGTGTTGTGTTAAAATATTATTAAGACATATGAGGTGATCACAAATGTCGAAGCCGATCGTACCGTTAAATTCATCCACTGATGGTCAATACTACGGAACTGTGTTTGGCCGAGAGAGTCAACGGTATCCAGATGGATTCATTCGTTTGCATCGAGCGCATCGATCTGGGAGAGAACCAGTGGACCTGAAAGATATGTATAATCTGCATCTCGAATTGGTTCACAACATTCACACAAACCCGGGTACTATGTGGGATTATGCTGGAGCAATGTGGACAAATTCATGGAAGTATAACAGCTTCCGTTTATTTTATTCCGATCTCTCATTGGAAAAGGTTACATGTGCACCATATGCTGGTTTTATTGATATGCGTAGTCATCTTCTCTGCACTGCATACCAATTAACTGTTGCCGAATTTATTACGTTTCGGAACAAAGGTCAAGTAATTGGTTATTATGAGCGATATTTTCAACCCATCACAAATACCAACAGCTTGGAGATGGTAATGGATAAAATTATAAAGCAGTATTATAGTGGCAGGTGTATTGAAATTGCAAGATCCAATGCAACGATGGTTTCTGATACAGAGCGCGAATATGATTCTGTATCAATCAATTATGGATTGTTCGGCGTACTTACAAGTGGATCCATGCTCTCTAAATATGGTGGGATATATTCAATAAGTAAGTATATGGATTTACATGTAAATGGTCGATATCTTGGTAAAAGATGGAGACAACATATTGCAAATTATCCTGCTGAAAAGAAAGAGGAATTGCGTGTAAAAATCATGCGATGCAATCAGGAAACGTTATCAGATAGAAAGTTGGAGATGTTCTAATATGCTTGACAAAAACGGATTTTACAGACTCTCTCCTAAGGTTGATATTTCCCAGCTGATTGGGAAATCAAAGGAGGAAAAGAAACCCAAACCTAAAACAAAAGAGCCTAAATTCAAGAAGGGTTCCTGGAAACAGGTTCTGTACAAAAAGCTGAAGAAGTGGAAGAGTTCCCGCTATGTAGAGGATTTTCATTTCGTAAAAGCGAAGAATTTGGTCATCTACACCGGTAGTGGTGATACACTCAAGGCAGAAACATTCGATCATGTGATGAAGAAATCCAGACTGAAGAAACTTAAATCCAAAGATGGGTTTGTGATGATTTATGCATATGACGACACCTATACCAAGATCAGCATTGAGAGTTATCTGAAGCTTCTGGAGATTGATCGGATCATCATTGAGTTTCACTTGTCTGCTTCGTTTGATGGGTTGGATGAGTGTGATGTATATGAGAATACCCAGGTGATTGACAACATCAACGATCTGTTGGCTTTTATCAATCAGCACAGAGCCGGAATCAACGGTGTCTATGAGATCCAGGCAAACTGTTGTTGCTTCACAGACTACACATTCAAGATGAAGATAGTGGTGAAGAAGACAGATGGTTCTGTCCAGACGTATAAATCCGACATGAATGATTTCATGAAGGAGTATAAATTACGTCAGTTTTGAAATATACTGGAACAATATTATAGGCACACGATGGTTGTCATGATTGCCGTAAGTGATAATCATCACAATGTGTGCTACGTGTGAGCTGTTTTCAGTATATCCATCTTCGCATTCTCCTTTCGTTTTGAACTGTGGTGCAAGATTCCTTTTTCACTAACCAGTAGCGCAGATGTCCTTCGAATGAGAAACACCTTGCTCATTGAAAACTCCTTCTTTTCTGTAGTGTGGGAACCATACCCCCGGGGATTGTCCCCGGGGGTATGGTTTTTACTTTTTCTTTAGTTCGGCTTTGATGCGTTCTGCATATTTGTTTTTATGCAGACGCTTCATCTCGATCAGGAACTTGGTGATTCCACCGACCTTGACGATATCCAAGCACATACGTTTGTACATACCAGCGGTAGCCAAAGCCATATCGATCTTCCGTTCCGGATTGAAGTCCGTATACGGCTCATAACCATCCGGTATGACACTATTGAATGTTGTCTTCAACGCACTAACCAATGTGTTCGGATAAGTTCGCTACGCTTATCCCGTTCTGTAATCGAAACAGAACTGCTTACGGCTTTCCCGTAATGTGCAGACTATATATTACCTCCGGGGTCATCACTCCCCATCATTGGCCCAAGTAATTCGAAGCGCTTGCTTCTACAATAGTCGTTGAACACTTCTACCTAACGGCAGACTAGCTGCGGGTTGACCATATATCCCTATCTCTGTTACGGTTTACACTCGTGTATAGGGCTCTTAGGCATCCAGTTTATATAAACCAGATCAGTCTCTATGATGCCGAGACCGCGTTCCCGTCAATTTATCTTGGTTACGTCCCCAGGCGTGTTAAGGACGATGACTTATCGCCGACAGAAAGGATATCCTCATACTCGATATAGAAATCGATGATCACACCATCCCCAACCGGAACACCCTTTACTTTGCCTTGACCATCCGGCTCAATCATTTCAGCGGGTTTGATTCGGGTATTTGCATCGCTGGGTTTGATGTATTTGGATAATGTCTTCTGTCTCTGCTTGGCTTTCTTGTCGTAGTCTTCCACAATCTTTCGCATAGAGGGTGTCATCTGATCCAACGGAATGGTGTAGTAGATATAAACATCTACGATTCGACCATTGGTTTTACTGATGACCGGAGCGCCGGTTGCGATGATAGCTTCATCATCTTCTTCCTCTTCTGCGATTGATTGAAGAAGCTGGGAGGAAAATTCATCTTCCGTGTCGTCAAATGTCAGTATAGGCTCGTTTGCGTGTACCTCTTGTCCGACTTTTGCCATATATTTGATATTGGCGAATCTGGACAGGATGACTCGTTTTTGTCTGGTGATTTTGGTTGTCATACGACGAGCAAACGCATTGGTGCAGTATCCGGAATCTTCGAATACATCGCCATTGGCTTCCAGTACCACACGGGCCAAACAACCAACTTCTGCACAAGGATCTCCAAACATATCCTTATCGGAGATATATTTGGGATCAATGGCAAGGATGTCATTCTCCTTGAACGTTTGACCAGCATGACATTTGGCTACCATACCGTTCATGACATAGAAACCGCCATCCACGTTCTTGTCAGGACGAGCAGCAAGATCGATATCATCATAGGTTCCATCGTTATACTGGACGATGATGATACTGTCTTTGATCTCTACTACTTTACCGGGTTTCTTGGCACGGAAGGCAAAATCGTTGCTGATATACGGAATGACACGTTCCATATCGTAACTGACCAATCCAGGCGAACGAGAGGCAACCGGAACCAGATGTTTCGATTGGTTCATAGCCATAGCCACACGTTCGATATCAGCAGATTCCGGACCAAAGGTCTGGAGCAACTCACCGACAGAAGCCAACTCAGTTCCGTCGTATTCTTCTTTGTTTACTTTGACAAAACCAAGTGCATCTTCGATGTTTGCATTGAGAGTCAGATGTCGGCCGATACCGACCTCACCGGAAGGCGTAGAGTTCATAGCCACAATACCGGTCATGGTCGGATGATAGGCTCTTTTCTCCAGAGTAAACGAGTGATCTTCGTTCATACCGGTGGGACCTTTGAGTTTCACCAGGTTATCAGTCTCTGCTTCCAGGGTTACATTCAGTACAGAATGCGGATCCACAATCTGAGCAGTCATGATATCATTGATGATCGCACGTTCCCAAATAGAGAACTTCTCCTCACGACCACTGGACCATTTCTCCCAAGCAGTAGCGAGTTCCTTGTACAGATAAGCCATGATGATCTCGTTGGAGCGAATCCGGCTGTTCATATACGAAGAATCAATCTGGAACGTGTTGTCCACCAGAGTACCAATGCAGTACAGCATTACTCTGGTGAAATCAGTAGGCATGCTGAGTCGTTCCAATACGTCTACTGTAATCGGATCGATCATCAGATAGTAGAAGTTGTGCATGGCATCAATCAATGTACGACGACCATATAGAGAATCAAAGATCTCCACATAGTTGTCTCGGTTGTTCATATCGTAAAAGTTATACTCCTTCGTCGGAATAACCAACAGGCCATTGAGCAGCAGGGAGTTTTCATAGGGATAACGATCATAGATCAGGTAGCCGTCTGCAAACGGAATAACACCGGTGACATCTTTGTTTACGGAAGGTCTTTTCTCCATGAACTGATACTTGATCTTCCCCTTTTCCAAGACAGCAATCAATCCACCGGGATCAGCAGCAGAAATAGCGAGGATGGTGGGGATCCACTCTGCCATGATCTTGGAACGAGCATAAACAAACTTCGTGCCAGCAGAGGTTTCTTTGAACTGATCTTCCACAGAAGGTGCTGCTTTGATTGCGTTCTCGATGATGAATTCACCGAGCTCACCCTGACAATTACCAACCTGATCATAGACGTTATTCGACGTACCAGACAGGTAATAATAGACAGGGTTTTTGGTTCTCTCCTTCGGTTGGAATTTGGCCAAAGGAATTAGGGTATGATCCTCATGCTTCTCTTCGATCTCCACACCCTGATCGTCATAGGTTTTATCTGTGACTTGTTTCGGAGCCATACCAGTTGGAATGACACTACCAGCATCTTTCACAATGAAATAGATACTGAGAACACCATCGCTGAGCATGATCTGCATCTTGACCATGACAGAGCCGATATCATCAAACTCAGCAGTAGTCAATTCAATCTTGTTTGGAATGGTGCTGTCACCGCGTTCCACATAGATGGTCTTCGGACATTCTGCACCGCCAAAGATTTTCTTGATCTTGGTTGCACGAGGAGACAGATTGGAACCATATCTTTCGGTGAAGATCTTATTGTAGTTCGTTACCAATTGACATTTATCCGGAGAAACTTTGGTAACTGGATACGGGAATTTCTGATGGGACATGTTCATTTCCTGATCATTCAGATAGAGATATTTCTCCTTGTAGAACTTGGGAAGCAGGAAATGGAACCGATGACGTTTCCGATCAGTGTCCTCATATTCCACAGAAACATTCCAGACACGTTCCATCGGAGTAGAAGCATCTTCGATCTTGATGTCCTTGATCAGATACAGCGGAGGATCCACCTGGCTGAAATGAGTCAGAATCTTTCCCAGATGATACTGAGCGAGCTGATCGTTATAAGACTTCTCAAACTGAGGTGTCCTCAAACGTTTCAGTGAATCGTTGACAGTATGTGCTTTCACATGAACTTCGGGAATCTCATATTTCTCTTCCTGCTGGATGACTTTCTCCAGAGGAACCGAACCAAGTTTGACTTCCTTGTACTTGGATTTCAGAAGTTCATTCCGTTTCTGAGATGCAACAGAACGTCCCTCGATCTTTGCTTTCATAAGCAAATCCACTTCATCAGGAGATAGCTCTGTGTCCTTAGTCACGGTATTGGTGAAAACAGCAGGTTCTACATTGGGATCGCTCCTATCTTTCGCTGGAGTAGGCGTAGGATGCGTTTTTAGAGATTTCTTGATCTCTTCTTTTGTTTCTTGCGGGACATCATCTGGGTCAGCCTTTACACTTTTGATGACTTCGTCGACTGCTGCATCTTCTCTGGTCTTTTTAACTGCTTTCGCAAGAGAAACATCTGCTTTGGAAATCTCGACTCCATCATCAGGCGTATTTGTTTTGTTTAACGCTTTGTCAATTGATTTGACCGTCTTCTTGTCCGGTTTCTCGATCTTTGCAATGTCCAGTTTTGGATCAGCCTGAAGAATGATGGTATCCGCATCAGAAACTTGTTTGTTGTCATTGATGGTACGAGTCCGACGCATGAACTCCACAATGAGCTTCAGGATTTCTTCAGAGGTCATTCCTTCCGGAAGTTTATTTCCATCCAGACGGAGAACCATCCGACCATAAACAAGATCAATCTCAGGGAAATGTCTCAGATTCTGCACATTGGAGAGCTGCTTCAGGATATAACCCATACAGTTCTTCGATGTAGGCTTCATTGCACGTTCCGGATTTATCAACTCTTCATCCGTAAACCACAGATTCAACGGGATGAGAATATAACGATCTCCATAATCACCGATCAGATTTTCCGGATCATCTTTGGTGTACAAATGATTGATCTCCAGAAGTCTGTTCAGCACATCGCCAAATTTACCAGAAGCCGGTCTCCGATCTTTCGGGTTATTCAGAAGGGTTTCAAAAACAAAATTGTACTCACAGAGTACATTGAGTTCCCGCATGGGTCTGGAAGTCATAGCCGGGAGATAGGAAGTCACTCCATCAATCTTGCTCAAGTTGCTGCCTTTCTTGGCTTCATTGAGCATAAGTGTAATCTCATTCTCTTCATTGAATTTGATTACTTTGTTACCTTGTCCGTATAAAGTAACTCGCCAACGTTTCGGAATAAAATATTTATACAAATTCCGAAATTGATAATTTGTCGTCGTTCTCAAAAACGAGAGACCAGCTTGAATGGTAGGAGCCCATACGGAATATGCAACTCCTTTCTTCCGATTGGAAGCATTCTCCGGCATGATGACCGGAGGACTTGTCCGGTACAATTCAAACAGGTCCAGGTAGTTCAATTTGACCATAAATTCTATCACCGGCCTTTCTAAAATGAATGGCTACAAAACATTATTGTAGATACTATATGGGTGTTCCGATCTGTCAAAAGTCGATACTGGAGCGAGTTCTCATTAATTTTGTAGTATCGATTAAACATCATCATAAAACCTAAAAAGGAGAGTTGTGTTCATGAATGAGCAAATCAGAGCTTTGTTGCTGAAGAAGCACGAAAAGCAGGAGAATGAAAAAAGAATGGTTCTGGAGGATGTGAATCAAGATCTGATCATTGCACTGTTGGCAGTACCGATCTATGGAAAAGATGCCCGTGACGAGGACATTCTTTCGATCATCATCAACTCCGGAACAATGACGCTTCAGACAGCACTATCCAAGATCAAAGAAGAGTTTGCGGAAGCGGTCAAAGGAAAGAAATACAAGAAGTCGAAAGATGGATTCCTTCGGGACAAGGATGGTTTTATCCACCTGAAGCCCCGTTAAGGACGATTCATTTCGAGATATAAATTATATCCATAGAAGTGTGAGACAATCCCATACGTCTCACCATTTATGAAAAGGAGGAATTATTCAATGGCAGAGCGTAAATTGGATGTGAGGGTAGATGAGTTCGTGGAGAAGCTCAAGAAGGATCCCTCCAGCAGATTTTCCAAGGGAGACTTCCAGATGCTTGTCTACGCCGTACTCTCCGACGAGACGTTCAAGGCGAAGAAGTATCTGTTGCACAACAGCGACATCCAGGAGGATGTCTACAGCATCAACGACGGTATGCGTCGGTTCCTGGACAAGGTCCTGAAGCATGCCGGTATGTCCGATGCGACGGAGCGTGCCAAGATCATCGATACCTTCGACTATTCTCCCAAGGATGTTGAGTGGATCATGGACGCTGTGGATGAGGCTATGTACATCTACAGTGAATGCGGCAAGAATATGCGCATGTTCCGTGGTAAGATGCGTCAGCTGGCCGTCCGCAAGATGGTCCGGTCTGGCAAGTTCCAGGGTCAGGTCTCTTACAAGAAGACCATTACTGACCTGGAGAAGAACCTGGCCAAGCGTACTAAAAACTGATTGACCACAACATCAAGATAATGGTTTGGTCTGATCCGCCAGACCATTGACACAATCCCATTTGTGAACACCTCATCACATACCCCACTCCCAATGTAACGGGAGTGGGGTATGTGGTTTTGTGTTTCATAAGTAAAAAATAACGGGGCCACCACGGCCCCGTTATTTTTCTTTTACTCATCGATGTTAGTATCCTCGAAGGTGTTGTCGATAGTGTCAGCATCATGATTGCCGGTAACTTCGAGAGCCTCTTCCTCGACATCATCATCGTCATCATCATAACCATAGAAAACTTTGTCGTATTCGTCCGCGGTATCGATTTCAATATCTTCATCGCCGTAGAAAGGTATGCCGCGAGCCTGATCGGCCAGAACAGAGGCCACCTCGTTGATGCTGGGGGTGCAGGCCGCCCAATAGGTAATCTTATGGGTGTAGTCATTGATGTCATCAACATTTTCAGCAATGATCACACCATCATTGGTACGCCGGAACGCGCCGTAAACATCGCCATCATCGCCGACGATATAATAGATCCGGTCATGGCCTTCAACCGAATGAAAACCGATCGTCAAATTTTCTTCGGAGCTGACGGCATCCACCATTTGCTTCAGTAATTTGACAGCATCAAGACTGAATACTTGAGGGGCCGCGATGATAACCGACTTGGTGTCGGACTTGATGTTGTCAAAGACGAACTCGGAAATTTTCCGATCACCGGTGTTAATGGTCATGTTTGAGATCATGGGATCGTTGTAGCCGTCGTTTTTCACGATGATGGAGAGCAAGTACTTGCTCTCCATCATCGTGATGTCTTTATGCAGATACCCATATCTGCACTGATCATCGGGAATCTCATAGTCCCGATAGAGCTCCTCGAAGTCAGCCTTTACGTCACCGAGCAGAGTTTTGACCATCCCATAGATACTCTTGGCCATGGTGATCATGGGAGAGATCCGCTTGGCGATCTTGGCACAGATCTTCATCGTGCCAAGTATGATCTTGTCACTCAAATCGAACTTGAACACAACAGAGCTTCCTTCGGAGTTGATCCGAAGATCGCTGACCGGTGTGGCCGCCTTAAAATTAACTTCGTTGTCGTCGATCTTGCTGATAGCGTTGTCACACCACTCATTGGCGCGGTTGAGCTCGTCGCCGCACATGCCCATAGAATCACAGATGGTGTTGGTCATGTCCTTGAGATCGTTGATCATAGCGGAAGTGGTGGTCTTGTTCAGAGTAATGATGATTCTCATTTTCTTTTTCTCCTTTATTTTATAGATTGATATGTTTGTGGGTTACTTGTACATTTCGAGGACAGATTTTTTCGCTTCATCGAGAGTCAAATTGAAGCCATTCACACAATCCTGCAGACCATGTAGTTTGCTGATGATGCGGTCGACCTTGATCTTTGCAAAACCATCCATCTTGACGTATTGCTCCCAAGGAGCATTCGAGTAGCTTCCATGAGCAAGGACTGGGGTAACATCGTTGTTGACTTTGGCAACAATGATTGCATATTTCTTTTCGGTTACGACTCCGAAGATGTGATTGTCCTCAGAAACATTGATAGTCATTTTCTTTTTCTCCTTTTCTTTACATCGTAGTATTTTTAGGTATTGAAGATGATATTCCTATCTACCTTCACAGTTATAATATGTATCTCGAATTCCTCCCAAACCGGAAATTTGAAATACCCCATTTTAACCCAAATTTGACAACTGTATAAGCCTATCTGTGAAACGAGGTGAGATTAGACTTATGCCTGCTACAAAGCAAGAAAGAGACATTCGGAAAGCATTAAAAGACATGGCAGCGTATGCTGGTCGAATTACCAGCAGCACTGCCAAGATGTTTTTGGCCTCTGGTAAGGAAATGTTATCCATCAACATGCCTACACTGACTGGTTCTTTGGAGACAAACCGGGAATTGGTAGAGAATGCCATCCGAGTGTTGAGGAATCCTGCAGATGCAGTGAATCGTAGTGTAGAAAAAGCCACACAAACCGAGACATATGGTGCACTTCAGAAGTTTGCAAAAAATGCACTTGACGATTTGAAAACCGGTAATCTGTACGATCCTAACCGTGATCGTACAGAAATTGGTGCTCAAATGGAGGATATGTTGAATTCCTTTGGTGGATTCGACATGACTGGTTTTGATGAGAATGGTGATTGGACAGAACCGGAAGGATTGAGTCCTGATTTGGAAGGGGAAGTAACCATTGCCGATATCCAGGACCAGAATGCCTCCAGAAGAACTTCTGCTACGATTGAAGCGATTGGTGCATCCACCGAAGCGATCACTTCAACCGTTAATGCCAATGGGCAAGCCAATATCAGAACTTCGCTAAAGCAGCACAGTCAAGTGATGCAGACACTTACCAACAGTTTGAGTGTGCAGACTGCTCAACTTCAAGCTTTGGATAGTTCTGCACGAGCTGCTATGGATTTGGCCCGGGAATCTCATAATCAGATCCTTGGTCAGATGCAGACAATGACGTCGTTGCTGGAAGAGATTCGGGATAATACGAAACCGAAGGCCCCTGATCGGGAAGTATATAAAGAGACAAATTCGCCGTTTGGTGCAAATGGTGAGTTGGATATCAAAGCATATATCAAGAACGTCATACGAAACATTGATGAAGAATTTGGTATCTCGTCCGCTGTTGGTACTGCAACACTTGGTATGTCTCCGAAAGAACTGTTGGAAAAGGTTGGCGACAACCCCTGGCAGTTGATCACCGACTTGGTCCTTGGTGCAGTGGTTCCGAATCGGCTCAAGGAGCAGATGCAGCGTACGGATACAAATCTGAAGAATTTCTTCCCTGCATTGTTTGATAAACTCGCAGCGAGAAGAAACCGCCAGAATAAGTACGGCGAATCTTCGTTTGTTGATGTGATTGCAAGCTTGTTTGGTGTCAAGCAAAGATCCAGGACATCGATCGATACTGCAATTCGAAACGTCAATGAACAAGCTACTTTTACTCGTCGTACTGCTACTGCAATCGAGACAGTCATCCCGTCTCTGTTAGCTCAGATCAACAGTTCGATCAGTGGTCAACCATACATGGTATACAATTACCAGACTGGTAAATTCGAGCGTGCACGAGATGTGATCTATAACACAAATCGTCGTGCACAGGATCTGGTTGGTAATATGGGCAGTGCTCGGAAAGCATTTGATATGGCCGATCGTTATCGGTTCCGTAGTGATAAGGAACGTGAAGATTTCCAGAATTACATGTATCAGTTCTTCCAGGAGCGTGCCAACGACGAGAACGACCGTTTCATCAACCCGTTTGAAGATAAACGTAGCTTCATGAAGAAGATGCCCGATTCCGATAACCAGGAGTATTACTACAACCTGTTGATGGGTATCTTCAAAAACATGGAACGCAGGGATCTTCAACAGATGTCCAGCGATATCTTTGAATCCAGAAGAATGCGGGATCGTCAGAATACGGAATTGAACAATGAGCTCCGTGATAATGGTTTGATCGCTGCATTCAATGGATTGGCGATGGATGATACCACACAATATCGTCTCCGTGGTGCAGCCAGGAAAACATATATGCCGTTGACCGGTGGCGGAATTGATGCGATCGTCGATAAGCGCAAGAAAGAAATGATCCGCCAGGGCGGTGTACAAGCATCTAACGTTCTATTGAATGAAATCCTTGGTACTCTGAAGAAGGGTATTATTACTTATTCGTACAATGCTGGTACACTGGCCTCTGATGAAGGCGGAGACGAACTCTTGAAAGCGGTGTTGAGAGAGCGCACGAATCAGAGAGATCTGGAAGCTGCAATCCTCAATAACGTAAATGCTTACAGGGATAGAACGGATGAGCAGTATCGCAGACAGAAGTCTGAAGCAACTGCAAATATGCAGAAAGAAGGATTGACTACTCGAGATTATGTAACTGATACATTGTCCGAGGAATCGATTGTCGGAATGATGAGAGACAGTCTCAAAGTTCTTCCTTCTGCAAAAGATACCGACAACCCTGCATTGAAGTTTGCAAAACAGTATAGCGAGAAACTCTCCGGTAGTGCGTCTGAAGTCTTGAATAAGACCGGCGTTATGTCAATCTTTGACAAAGTCCGGAAGATGACGGAATCTCCGTTCTCGTTCATGGAACAGGCACTCCAGACCATGGATGCATTTATGTTTAAAATGCTCTATGGTGAGGATGCGGCTGTACAGCTTGAGAACGGCGGAGAACCCTCCCTGATGAACTCGGTTATCCAGGCAGTAAAGGTTCAGTTCCAGGGAGCGAAGGAGTGGTTCAAGACCAATATCGGCGATCCCATTCGAAACACACTCTTTGATAAAGATAAGGGTTTGTTTCCGAGACTTGGTCGTTCTCTGAAAGAGAACTTTATCGATCCCCTTACTCAGCCTCTGAAAGATCGGGCAAAGAAAGCGGTTACCTCTGCTAAGGAGAAATTGATCGGTCGGAAGAACGAAGAGACTGGGTTGTATGAGGGAGGTAAATTCTCGAATGCTGCCAATCAGGTTACTGGTGGAAAGAACGGTGCTGGTGGCGCTTTAGAGAACACGGTTGTCAATGCACTGAATAAACTCCTGTATGGCGATAATATTGTCACCAAAGGTAAGCGTGTTGTTGATATCGGTGATGAACGATACGACGAAGAAAAACATGAGTTTGTAAAAGGAACTCGTAAAATTGAATATAGCGGCGTTGTTGGAACAATTAGAAAAGGATTTGATTCTTTTAACCGGTTTTTGTTTGGTGATAAATTTGAATCAGATCCGGATGCGAAAGCCGAGAACCAGAAATCAAGAGAACGATTCAACGATATGAAGAAAGAGCTTGGCAAAGCCGCTCCCAGCATGGCTAAGGGAGCCGGTCTTGGTCTATTGGCTTCTTTCTTCCTTCCCGGTGGACCTCTACTCGGTGCACTGGCTGGATCGTTTGGTGGATTGATTAAAGGCTCAGATAAATTCTCTAAATTCCTCCTTGGTGATTTTGCTGAAGAGGAAGAAGTCATGACTGACGTTAACGGGAAACCGATACCCGTAGACCCGAAAGATCCCAGTAAAGGGTTTATGAAAAAGAAGGTTAACCGTCGTCAGGGTGGAATCATCAGTAAAAAGACTGCGGATGGATTACAGCGATTTGTTCCTGGTGTAACCAAGGGAGCACTCATTGGTGCAGTTGCTGGCGGATTGGGTCTTCTTCCGTTTGGTATGGGTTCTGCCGCTGGTACTGTCATTGGTGCTATTGGCGGTATGACTGGTGCTTCCGAACAGATGAAGAAACTGATCTTCGGTGATGGTGTTGACGAGAAGTCCGGTCTGATCTCCAAAGAGTTCCGTGAGAAAGTAAAGAAACAAGTAAAGAATGCCGCTGGTCCTGCTCTGGGCGGTGCTGCTCTTGGTGCTGCCGCATGGGGAGCTGTGTCAAGTCTTGGTATCATTCCTGGTTTGTCTTTGATTCCTGGTGGTCCGATCTTCACCATGCTCGGTGGCATTACTGGTGCAGTGAACGCGGATAGCATCAAGAAATTCTTCTTTGGTGAAGATGCTGAAGTTGAAGAGACCAGAGAAGTCAAAGATGCTCAAGGAAATGTAACTGGTCATGAGACAGTAAGGACCAAAAAGAAAAAGGGCGGCATCTTCAACAAGGCTTACGAAACTGTAGAGAATCATTTCCTCAAACCTATGGGCGAGAGAATCTCCAAAGTCGGTGAGTCTATTAGCAATTGGTTCCAGGATTCTGTGGTAAAGCCGTTTAGTAATGCACTCAAACCAATGAAGGAAGAGATGCACAAAGCTTTGGGAAATATCAAAAATTCCTTGAAGAATGTCGGGCAATCTATTCTGGATGGTATCGGTAGTGCAATTGGTGTCTCTTTTAACGGTGAAGATGGCAAGGGTGGTTTGTCTGCGTTTGTACGTGACAAGTTGATCAAGCCTTTGGATAAAATCACCTCTACGATCTTCAGTTCCATTGGTAAAGCAATCGGCAAGCTTGTCTCTGCTCCGTTCCGTGCGCTGGAGTTCATCTTTAGTCCGGAAACCAGAAAAGAGCGTGTAGACAAAGAGAAGTCCGAGAAGCAGAAAGCCAAAGAGAAAAAGAGAGAAGAACATCGTCAGAAGAGACAAGAGAAAATCCAGAAGAAACGTCAGAAGCGAGCCGACAAACAGAAGGAGCGGTTACGTGCTGTTGCAAGACGCTTTGGTCTGGACTATGACATGATCATTGCGGATATTGCTCCAGATATCACCACACCAGAAGGTGCTGCGGAAGCGGCGGAAGCCAATCCGATTGCAGACGCTATGGAAGCCATGGGGTATGGCGCTGACGGTTCTGGTGGCGTGTCCTATGATCTGGGCAGTGGATCTTCCGATTATACCAACCCGGGGTATTATGGTATTGATTCTGATTCCATGGACGAAACCACAACTATGGGTGGTAATGTAGGGACTGGTGACAGCAAAGCTGTTCGTGACTACAAGAACAAGAAATCCAAGGAACGTCAGAAGAACGCGATTGAAAAAGAGCGTTTGGAAGCGGCTGCTCAGAAGTCCATTGAACGGAATAAGAGAAAACAGATTCGTGACGAAATGGTTCGTCAAAAGAGAGAACAGAGAGAGCAGGAACAGGCTGCGAAAGAGCAAAGCAAAAACGCAGTCGATAAGACTCAGAAGCGTACCGGAAAGAAAACCAACAACGAGTATCTGGAGAAGATCAACAATCGTCTGAAAGATATCTATGACGAGATCAAAGGTCAAGTCAATGGTGTTGGTTGGAATACAGCCTATATCAAGACGCTTCTGGAGAAACAGTTTGGTCAGTCTCTGTCTGATGATGAACTGCCTCCTGAGATGGAGGGTTCCCGGAAGAGTATCAGCAAAAAGCGTGGTCTCTTTGGTCGTTTGAAAGACAAAGCAACTGGTATCTTCGGGAATGCAAAAGATCGAGTCACTGGATTCCTCGGCAACCTCAAAGACAGTGCTCTTGGTCCGATCCTGGATGTCATCAATTTCTTTGGTGATGCAAAGGATGCGGTAACTGGTGGAATTGGTAGACTTTGGGGCGGTGTGAAGAAAGTCGGCGGAGGTATCGCAAAGGGTGCAAAAGCTATTGGCAAAGGTGTGTCCTTTGTCGGTAGTATCCTTGGTGCCGCTGTCAAGGACATGGTTGATATCATTGGAGCCATCGGTCCTGGTATTGCAAAATCCATCGGAAATATGGCCAGTTTCGTAACTGGCGCATTGAAAGACGTTGGTCTGGCAATCACTGGTACCATTGCTGGGCTTATTCAGACAGCCGCTGAGATTGCACCTGATATTGCCAGCCTGGTTTGGGGTGGTATCAAGAAAGGTGCAGGTGCCATTGGCAAATTCGGTAAATTCATTGGCAAGGGTATCGTTGGTGGTATCGGTAAAGTAGCCGGTGGTATCAGGCATGGTGTCAGTTGGATGTTTGGTAAAATCTTTGGTCGTGGAAAAGACGACGAAGATGACGAGGCTGCCGATGGTAAGGGCGGTCGTAAGGGTAAACGCGGCAAGGGCAGCAGATTGAAACTGAATGGCGGTTTCCTGGATGAAATCAAGGAGAGCGTTCATATCAGGATCGGTCCGAAGGCTCATGCTGTAAACTTCCCTTATGTGTCCGTCATGCGAGGCAAAGCTGTTACCAAGAAGAATAACATAGCGATCCCGGTCTATATTGTTGGTGCAGACGACGCAGCGAAACTCCACGTCATTCCTATTAAGAGTGGTGGAAATGAACCTGCGAATATTCCTGAAGGAAATGCACCCACTCCTCCCAAGGTAATTGGAACTGGTACGGATGAGTTTGCAATCAATCCGGTTGAGAAATCCACTGGCAAGGGTCAACCTGTTCATGGTGATGCTACTGGTGATCAGCTCCGTGCTAAACAGGCACAAGAACGTTCTCAGAAGAAAGAGAAAACTACTCTGAAAAATCTTCTGAAGAGAACATTCAAGAGAACATATGCAAAGATTAACAAAGCATCGGAAAGTGCCAGTCCTGAAAATATGGGAGAAGTGTACGATCGTGCGATTCAGAATGCAAACAGCGAGGAAGAGATCGAAGCCGTCAAGACGGTGGCTCAGCTCAATCAGGGAACTCAGGTTGCCGCAGCGGTATCTGATGGTACTGGTGAAGAGCAGAAAAAGGGAGGTTTCCTGAGCAGTCTCCTGAATATGTTTGGCGGTGGAAAAGCCCTTCTTGCTCTGCTAGGTAAAGCACTTCCTTTCATTGCATCGTTTGGTGCACTTACATTTGGTCTTACTCAAAAGGGTGAAGGTCATGTTGCAGTCAGAGGTGCAGAAGGTCTTGTTCAGGAAACGCTGAGATCTACCGGTCTCAATAAGTGGAGTCCCAAGCAGATTGCTGAAATGGCAACTGATCCATCCGCTGCTGCAAAGTACCAGAAAGAAGCTGCTGAAAAAGCCGCTAAAGCTGGCTCGAAAGGATCACGTAAAGCCTGGACCCGTGCTGGGAAAGCTGGTGGAGTAATTAACTCTATCGGTGATTTCTTTACATGGATAAAGAACCCTGCTGATGCTCAAGCTGCTATTGACCTGGGTAAAGAAGCAGGCGGTTTGAAAGGCCTGGGCATGCGTCTCAAAGGAACCGCTGCCAAGGGTATCGGCAATGTAACCAGAGCGGCTACCGAGCTTGGTGATAAAGTGGTTAACAGTAAGACCGTGCAGAACGCAATTAGTGCTGGCGGCAATGCACTTAGTCAGCTAAAGAGTAAAGCTTCCGGTGTTATTGGTGCTGCATTGGATAAGCTTATGAGCAACAAAGTGGTGAAAACACTCGCTGGTAAGCTTGCAACCAAGTTTAGTGCGGTTAAATCCAAAGTCACCAAAATCCTAACTGGTACCTTCTTTGAGAAAGCTGCCAAGATGGTTGGTAAAGAAAGCCTGGAAGCCACCGCACGTTCGGTGCTTGGTCTCTCTACGGCCGGTATTGCCACCGCAGTATTTGCAGTAGTTGATTTTGTTACTGGTTTTAATTCTGCAAGCCAAATCTTCAATATCCATACATCCCAGGTAACTCTTGGTATGAAACTCACTGCTGCATTTTATCGAGCGATATCCGGCGCTATATCGATTATTCCATATTTGGGTACCATTCTGTCTATCGTCTTCTCCTTTGCGGAGGATGCACTGGTACAAGCAATCTATGGTATCTTTGCGGATGATGCTGCCGAGGAAGAGCTCAAGAGAAACCAGGAGCAGGTCGCTGCGAATGCAGAAGCTGCTGGTATGACGGTGGATGAGTATACGAAGAAATTTAACGCGGATGGTACACCTCGTAAGGGGTTGTTTGCAAGTATCGGAAGCGCGATTTCTAACGTAGCCGGTGGTATCTGGAATGGTGTTAAGAGCATCGGTTCCGGTATTTGGAACGGAATCAAGGGTATTGGTACTGGAATTGGGAATTTCTTTGCTAATATCTTTGGTTTGAACAAAGATGAGGAAAGTGGTTCCGGTATTGGCTTCTATGGAGCTGGTCCTGGTTCCGTAACTCCGATTAGTCAGAGATCCAGTAAGTACAACAAGTATGACAACAGCATGGCATTGGCTGGTTGTGGTCCTGCGGCATTCTCGATGGTAGGCTCTGCTTATGGGAAGAAGCTGGATCCGAGAGCAATGTCCAACGCTGCCTATGGAATGGGAATGCGTGCCTCTGACGGTGGAACCAATCCTGCATTCTTCTCCAAAGCGGCAAATGTCTTTGGCGCTGGTTTCGGTATGCAAGAAGGTCCAGTCAGTGGGAACATGATTGGCCGGAACGTAAGCAATGGACAGCCTGTTGTTGTTATGGGTAAAGGCGGTCCGTATGGTAGTCATATGCACTATTTGGTTGCAGATGGCACCAATGGCCGCGGTGGCGTAAATTATGTTGATCCGATGACGGGTTCCCGAAAGACTACCAAGATGAGTTCACTGACGAAGAATACTCGGAATGCGATCTACTCTTATGGTACTGGCCGTTGGGGAACTGGTTCAATTGACATGCAAGATGAACGGAATGCAGTTGCATCTGGTCAAGATGTCACAGGAACTACCAATGCGGACGGTTCTCGCAGTTATAACGCATCTGAAGTGCAGCAGATGCTTGTTGATAAGATGACCTGGCTGCATAATAATCCGATTCCGTATAGCCTGGAAGGTCCACAGAACCCCGATAAAGGATCTGCTTCTTGCGCATCTACGGTTGGTTGGGCTTACAACAAAGTGCTTGGTCTGACTGGTATGTCTGCATCGTCAGCTACACAATCCCAGGATGACAGATTTACTGATATCATCCGTCTTGGCCAACCTGGTGCACAACCCGGCAAGACATTTGATTTGAGTCTGCTTCAGCCTGGCGATATTGTGTATATGTACAATAAGTTCAATAGTGGCGGTGGTTCTAACCATACTGAAATGTATGTTGGCAATGGTCAGGATCTGAGCCATGGTGGACCTGATAAGGGACCCCAATATCGTACACTGGATGCAACTCGTCAGAAGAAAGTTTTTGCAGTACGGCGGTATAAACCGTTTACTGATAAAAACACAAAGATTGAAATTGATCCGAATGCTATGAATAACACAAGTTCCTCCAGTAGTGGTGATGATTCAAGCGGTGTTGGTATTATCAACAATGTGTCGGATCTTGCTAAGGCTGGTGGTGCATTTGCCGCTAGTGCTGGTATGCAAGCGTTGAGCAAGATCCTTGGCGGTATGACTTCTATTGGTACAGCATTGTCTGGAGCCTATAGTGCACTCACTGGTGTATTGTTTGGCGATAGCGGTGATGAATCCAATAGTGGCAGCACTGAAGATAGTTCCACTGCTAGTGCAACCAATGTTTCCAAGACATCCAAGAACGTCCCCTCTGCAAGCGGCCTGGATGGTAGTACAAAAGATATCTGGAAGTATCTTGTTGGTGATATTGGGATGACACCAACTGCGGCAGCTGGTATGATGGGCTGTTGGAATTCTGAATCTTCTAACAACCCGAGACGTGTTGAAGCTGATTGGATTCCCGGATTCCCCGGATATGATGCAATCGGCAATGACACAGAAGCTCGCAATAAGTGGACAACTGATGTCATTTTCAAGAAAACGAAGGGTATTGATAAGTCTGGTTATATTGCAGCTGACGGTAACTATTATCCCGGTCTTGGTATTGCACAATGGACTGGCCCTCGTGGTAAGAGTTTGCTTGATTATGCTAAATCCAAAAACCTGAAATGGTATACGCTTGATGCACAATTTCCGTTTGCTGTGTCTGAGATGCAGAGTTGGGGTCTCATTGATAAAATGAACGCCGCGACAACGGTGAATGATGCTACCAAACAATTCCTGGAAGGTTACGAAATGTATTCTGGGTGGACAGATAAACCCAAGGGCAAGGAACAATTGGCTGAACGTTCTGCTGCTGCAACTGCCATCTATAATCAGTTCAAGGATCTTGATGTAACAGAAGGAAAGAACGCCAAGAAGGCCAATGACAGTTTGTCAGCGGACGAAACAACTGGTGCTGGACCTGGCTTCGGTACCGGTTTGTGGGATACCTCCAACCTGCGGAATATGTTTGGCAACAAATCGAAGAAACTCATGCACCAACCTTCGTATGGTACTGGGTCGAATCGTGATGCTAACTTGTCCGCATTGAATGATCGCATTCGGAAGTATAACAATCTCCTCGCAAATACCCAGCAAGATGCTTCCAACAATGAGGTCACCAAGGTAGTCTCCAAGTTGTCCGATGCAATGACCGGTAACAGCGTATCGAGTGATGAGACAAAAGCAATCCTCTCTGCAATTGCCGCGTCGATCACCACAATGGTACAGTTGCTCACCGACATTAAGTCGAATACGACTCCTGTTGAGAGTGGACCCACTGATGGTCAGGGCGATGACAAGTCTAAATACAGCTCTCTTCCGACAGCAGAAGGTCATGGTACTATACCCAGAAACTACAATGAGCGAAGCTATAAGACGGGAGCAGCAATCATCAACCAGTTGACATCTAAATAAGGGCGTTATCAAAATCAGATGAAGGAACGGGGATTAGGTTTCACGCCTAATCCCCGTTCTTCTGTTTGTTTCCGAAAGGATGTGATTCATCGATGGCTTTCACATATTACAATAATTCCTTTATGTGTCGGTGCAATCGCACCACAAAGCTCTATGCAAAACCAACAGATGTGGTTCCTACCATTGCGCGAGTATTAACCAAAGGAACTACGTTTATTTCGGATCGATCTGTATTAACTGGTCGAATGATGCTATATCAGATCAGTTCTTCTGTTAATGGGAATAACGATTTACCGATTGGATATTGGTGTCCCCAGGAAGTTTTGGATATGTTTCCAATCGAAAACGAAGCTCCAGTTGAACAGGAACCTGTACAGGCAGATGATTCTACCAGTGTATCTGACCGTCTATTCGTAAAAGTAAAACAAATTACATTATACAAAACAAAAGATTCCACAACCCCTATCCAGCTTGAGTTTACACCAGGTAAATTTATTTCTGTGGATCGAAAGATTCGTGTGAATTGTAACGGTGAAATGCAAACTCGATTCCAAATCTCTGATATCGGAACTGACGATAGTGTCTACAACGGATATTGGATTTTGTATAATGGCGGGTTGCAGCTGGAGAGTACAATTCCGAAACCAACAATTAGCGTTATGGCACGTGTTGGTACCAATACATCTACCAGTGCAGATGATACAACATCTGAAGACGTTGCTGCAGAACAGAATAACGCAGCTAACAATGAAAACATTACGATTGATGAGAATATGAGACTGGATGATCTACAGGCTCAAGTGGAAGACCTCTATTCTGAATATGGTGTAGATTATCAGAGCACTGACGATTTAAACAGTGCTGTGCAATCCAGTCCTATCGGTCGTATGACATTCGTTCATGGTATGCCATTCCAGTGGAACTATATTGCAGATCGTAGACGTGCAGATAGTTCTTATTATACTGGCACGGATAATGATGCAGATTCTACTGTTGATCCGGTGAAGGGCAGTTCCAAAGATACGTATGGACATGCATTTGCCAGAAACATTGCAGCAAATATGCCAATCATGGTACTGGTTCCTGGTGTACCAAAATATTTGACAAAGGCAAATAGCACCCTCACTGGAGGTGGTGGCTCCACTTCTACAAACCGTGGTCTTGGAGCAGCGTTTGATGCGCTTTGGCAAGGTATGTTAACAAGCACGGAAACCGGTGGAGCGATCAATGAAATAACCGAAAGAGCTGGCACATATGACTATTTTTCATTCCAGCTAGATCTCACAACATATCATTATTACGTCAATGCACTATGCCAGACAACCGCATCGCTAATGGGTCTTGGTAAATTCAAATTCAGAGGAAAAGATTGTAATAAATTTGACTGGAAAGACTACAACACCAATGCAGCAAACGACTATAGTATGTTTGAAGAAGTCGCTGGTTTGGATGGCGGCGTATCATTTGCATACGACCCCATGTCCTCTATCAGTGATACGATCAGCAATAGTACCGGCGATTCTCAGTTTGCCAGTCAATTGAATCAGTGGTCTTCTCAGGCGAGAGAACTGCAATTCATTGTTGGACAATCCGGTATGGAAAAAATGGATCTCTTTGGTCTTGGTGATAATAATGCATCCATTGATTCGGTTATGAACGCTGCAGATAACAAAGGTAATTTGTTAGAGCGTGTGAAAGATTTCTTCATGAATACCGCTGAGGGATTCAACATCCGATTCCCTGAGATCTGGCAGGATTCCACTCACTCTCGCTCATATGATGTGGATATGCATTTCATTACGCCATATGCGACGGCTTTCTGTAAATGGAGATATGTATTGGTGCCGTTCTTCCATCTGTTTGCAATGGCAGCACCGCAGGCTCCTGAAACTATGTCTGTTTATCAGAGACCTTTCATCATTAAGGCTTTCTCCAAGGGTTACTTCAACGTGGAACTTGGTATCATTGAATCTCTTACTTGGAGACGGTTTGGAGATGGTGATATGATTTCTTCGGATGGTGTACCTACACAGATTGATGTGCAAGTGTCGTTCAAAGATCTCTATCACGTACTGACCGCATCTCATACCAATGGTGCAAATGCCATTGCCGCATTCTTCAGCAATACTGGTCTGATGGATATGATTGGCACCCTGTCTGGTGTCAATATGAACCGAGTAGATTTGACAGAGAGAATTCAACTCTATCTGAGTGCATCTTCCAATGCGTTGCTTGGCCTTGGTGATAACTTTATGTCCCATATCCAAGATCGTGTTGCAAACTTCCTACAACGCCATTGGTTCCTTGGTAATGGTGCATAATTAACACGGGAATTAACCAACCGGTAAAAGATAACGCCGGTTGGTTAATTCTTTTTTGATTTATGATATAACAAAATCATAAGGTGTGATGCGTTGTGAAATTTAAATCACGTGAGAAACGGATTCAGGAATACAACCAGAAATATCCAAAACGGGTGACAGACCCGAAGGATGGCGTTGTTACATACTTCAATGAACGTGGATGGAATTTAGAAAAAGCCATCACGAAAGCCAAAAAGAAGCTAGTTCAGATACAAGACGAACGGAAATATGAAACGATTCATATTACCATGTATGAATACCCGATGAAGACCGACAGACCACGAACCTTCCGTGGTCATACTTTTTCGCCCAATGCTGCAGCGAATCATTCCTACTTCGAAAAAGCAATCAAACAGGTTGTCAAAAGTTTTAAACTGATCAATACTCCTGCAGAAGTCAGAATTGATGCATATTTGGAAATGCCTGCTCAAGTAAAACCGGATGAGGTTATCTTATTTGAAGCAAAGGTACTAAATCCGATTGACTTTCCGGATTATGATAACATTGGAAAGTGCTATACCGATATGTTTAAAAACGTATTGGTGATCGATGATGACTTGTTCTACAAAGGAACCGTGCAGAAGTATTTCTCAGTAACTCCAAGGGTAGAAATTCGGATTCGGTACCTCGTAAAGCATGAATCTGAATATATCTATAAAAAGATTAAGTCCCGTAAGTCGGTCAAGCAGGCGATAGCTGCTGGACAGTGTGTGATTAAAAAGATTGGTGAGGGTTCATGAAAGAGATTAAAACGACCATGTATGAAGCAATTGATGGTGCATTGTTCAAAGATCCAGTTGATTGTTCATCGCATGAAAGAGGATTGGTATCTGTTGCTGATTCCATGATTGAACAACAAAAAGATTTTATGTTCCTTCATTTGGAAAATGATTCCGCCTGGAAAATGTGTGGGATACATTATTTCGTGCAGGCATTCAATATGGCAGGTATTGAACAGTTAAATACGATCTTTTTGTATAAACAGATTTACGATCAAACCTATGAATACGATGGCAGTTACGTGCACATCACACCGATTGACGCGAATATCAACCAAATGTACTATCTGATTGCAGACGATAGCGGATATCATTATCGGTTGTATAAGTGTGATGAATTCATTCAGAGTTTCCAGACATTGATGTTCGATATTGATCAAGCAAGAATAAAATATGAAAACTCCTTAGGTGGTGAGACCAATGAAGAACAATAACGTGTATTGTTACAGTGCGATCATGAGTGCTCTGATGAAGTTTTATAGTATCCGTGAGCTGGCCGAGCGTGTAACTGAACTGGCTCAGTCTGAATCTGATGTGGAGCTTGAAGTATACAACTGCAAGAGTGATGGATTTATCCTCCGTCGGAAGAAGGATGTCATCATCTCGGATGCAGATGTGATTAAGTGCTTCGTCAAAGCAGTGAAGTCTATGATCAAGGAAACCGGAGATGGAATCGAATCCTACATCTTTGATCAGTATGACTTTGAGTTCGACAATAAAATGGTCGATTCTGATTTCGCTTCTCGTATCTGTGATATCGAGCGGAACGGTCGACTGCTTGCCATCGAGCTCGATCTTTAAGTTGCCAGGTAAGTGGAAAGGAGAAAAATAAACCGCTAGGTGCTTCTAGCGGTTCCGGTATGTTGAAGGGACTGTACGCTTAAGCGTGCGAAATCAGTTGAGACATGTTGTCCCATCCGATTTCTTCAGCGAGGAAATCTCGCTGTGCATCATTGATAAGACGACCTTGGGAGATCATCTTGATCAACGCGTTCCGCAGTGATTTTCGGAACTCTGCATTATGGAATGGATCGTATTCCATAATATCACTCCTTTCCCTTTCTGGATAGATCGTGGGAGGATTATTCTGGTAATCCATAAAGTGACCTAGAAGCACCTAGGTCACCCCACAACCTTCACAGTTATAATATATACCTCGATTTGCTACGAGGCCGGAAAAGGAGATCTGAATAACATGGATCACGAGAGTATTGGAATTTCTGAATAAAATATGGGGAGGCATAACGCCTCCCCATATCTCTTTTTACTTTCCGTAGTAGATTTTCTCGGCTTCCGCCTTGATTTCATTCACCGTGTATTTGTGAATTCCAAGAACGTTAGCCATCTCATACAGCGCATAGATCATGGTAGCACGATCACGGATCTCTTCCGCGTTCTCCTTCATGATCTCGCCAACAGTCATCGGAGTCTTGGAGTTCTCGTTGATATCCTGGACAGCCATCGTGGTAACCCGGTTGATGATCGCGTTCATCAGAGAGGTGGGACCACGATGTTCGATTCGACTGACAGCTTCCTTCAGGGTCTCAGGATCACCACCATTGGAAACCTGAGCGTTTGCAATGCTCAGACTATCCTTGATTTCCTGTGCCTTCTTGTCCTCAGCCAGCAGAGCATTGACCGTAGCGTCCCGAATCTGATCCACCTGGAGTTCGGGGTTCTTGTCATGGAACAGCTTATCAATCAGAGCCTTATCCTCAGCACCCAGTTTGATCTCCTGATCGGCGGGCATCTCCAGCTTCTCATCTTTGGCACACTGGGCCTTATCCTCAGCAATTGCCTCAGACAGAGCAATGCAATCCTGGATAAAGGTTACCGCTTCAGAGAGGGAAGCCTTGGTCTGACGAATCTGCTGATTGTCCAGCTTCATGCAATCCTTCATGAAGGTCTTGGTGAGGTTCTTGGACATGGCCTTCATGCGTTCACTGGAGAAAGCAGTATCCGCACAGTCTCCATTCAGGACCTGTCCATGGATCTTGCACATACACTCTAGCATGCACTCATTGAATACACGGCGCTTGTATTCACTATTCATCATATATTTCATGATTCGATGTTCCTCCTTTAGGTTTCGTCAATCTCAATCACGATATCCGTGACATTGAGCTGTTCCGGGATATACCGAGTAATGATATCAACATTGGTGAAATCAGGCTGGTTGTAGGTAAATTCCTGATAGGATGCGTCGAAGTTATCCACACCAAGGTATTTGATCGAGGTTACGTTGGTGAAGTTATTTTCCACAGCAGTACAGACATTAGATACAAACAGAGAACCTTCTTCGTTGATGTAGTTATCCCGGATATATTCATAGATGAAGTTGTACAGATCATCCGTACGAAGATCTTCGCCATAGATCCGGAATCGGAACTGAGGATTGAGGTTATTGAGATCGGTAGTGACCTCGTTACCCTCATCGTCTCTACCGCCTGTTACGGTGATATACTTGGAAGGTCCATAGGTTGCAATGAACTTCAACGATACTTCGAAGTCAGTTGTCTGTTTCAGAAGGTTTCCGTATGTGTTGTACAGATTTAGGAAATCTTCAAATAAAGTATGGGTATACTCCACACCAAAGTTGAATTCAAAGAATGGGACTTCACGTAACGTGTACAAATACGTAGATCCACCAGCTTCTTCCAGTTCAACCTTTACCGGAGAACGACTGAACTTGTTGAACTCCAGAATGAGATCGCAGAGATGATCGGTTGTGTTCATATAACCATTCATCATCATGAAACCATCCGTCTCGGTTGCAGGAAGCAGACTATACAACTCATCCGTACGAGTATACCAACCTTCAGAGTTATCGTACTTGTAAGTGAAATACAACTGGAATTGGGACTCGGTGAAGTCAATGACAGAATCATACGGAGTATCCGTTCCCTTATAGAACATACCCTCAATGATCTGGAGTGTATCACGTTCGGTGATATAATCGTTGGTTTTCATGGAACCGGTGAATACAAATTCTCTGGTTCTGGGATCATAGCTCTGAATGGTCAATTTCAACCATGCAGAAGGAGAACCTTCTGTATTGAAGATGATGTAACCCCGCATGCAGTCCATATCCAGCAGGTTACCATCGTCATCAATCAGAGTAGAATCGTTTGCAGTATTTAGAGAACCACGAACCGTAAACGTGTATTGATTGTACGTATCCGGATTATGGGAATCACGGAAGATCTCCACACCCTGAGTAATCAACTGATACGGGAAGCTGTCTCTGGTTATCTTACGAGACATTTCAATGGTTGTATCCACTGAGGTGAAGTAGTATGCAGAGATCTCGTTGTTGTCAATGAGAATCATATACGGACACGTTACATAATACGTATCCGGCTCATTCTCATCAATTGGAACCTTGGTGACTGTGTCATGATCAGGCTTCTCGTCACTGACGTTAATCTTGAACTTATTATAAGCTCGGATGATCTTTCGATTGACCGTAGGCTCATAATAGTCAAAATCACCCAGATCTTCCTCAGACTGAAGTCCATGGATGATCAAAGGTTTGGTAGTTGCAGGAGCAATGTGTTTGTCACCATAACGCATCAAGGTGTACATGTAATATGCACGATCTTCGATGTCATTACGCTTCTTAACGATCTGAACGTTAGCGTCAATATCATTGATGTATTCAATGATGTCATGCTCTGTCGTTACATTGTCTCGACGAGTCTTTGCGTCAATCAACTTCTCCTTGACCTCTGCAAGAGTATCGCCATTCTGTGCACCCATAACGTCAGTGAGCATGTTGATGATGACATTGACTCCACTGTAGTTGTAGGCAGAATCTCGATACAGAGAGAAGGTAGCAATATCATCGCCTTCTACAATTGTGATAGTGCCATCCTCACCAAGGGTCTCCTTGATCTCCACTCGAATGTTGGCATTGACACCAATATTCAAACTGGGATTGTTCAGGATATACAACACATTACTGGAGTCATCGTTGTAGTAAATGTTTCTGGTAGCCTCTCTGGTCAGATAATGATCCGTTCCAACCAAAGTGTATTCATCCAGAGGGGATTTCCGATAGAATACTTCAAATCCAGCAAGCTTGTTCTCATAATAATACGGCATTCCGTCATACAAGAACTCCATATCGTCAGTAACAGTCTTGTCCTGGATGTTGTAGTTGTACTGATAGATCCGGCATACCATGGCAACCATTGCTTGACCAGCAGCATTCTCCTGTTCAAACATCTGGATGTAGGAAGTACCGGAGGCACGTTCTCCGGAATACATAACAGCATAGACATAGTCAGTACCATTCTGTACAGCCCGGATAACGATATCATCTTCCAAAGAGAAGTTGATACCATGATAGAGAATGGTAGAACGACGATCGATGGTAAACCGAACCTCGTTACCAACACGAGTACCCTTGTTGATGATATCACTCTTCAACAAAGACAGAATTGCAAAACACTGTCCGGGTGTAGCATAGGAAACTTCTACACCTCGGATCTTTGCAGTCTGCATCACTCGAATTTCGCTGTTGGAAAGTTCCGGACAATAATCCGCAGCTCGACGCTGCTCCAGGATTACAGTATCTTCCAGAGCCTTTGCCAACGATTCCAGGATAAAACCATAGATACCAGTACGATTTTTATCCAGTGTTTCATTGGGAAAATATTTTGGCGTCAATATGTTTTCGTAATCAGCCAGAATATCTTTACGGTCAATTAGTTTACGAGCCATGCTGTATCATCACCTACCTCTTTACACAGTCTTGATCCAATCGAGGTAATACCTTAACGTTCCATCTACTTGACGGACCACATGAACAAAAGGAGCTTCTGCAAAGGAGTTACCAAGTGCAAACGGTTGTTCCAAACTGTTGACAAATGCAATGTTGTCCAGCCCAACCGAACGAACGAACTTTTCGTTTTCAAAACCCATTGCAGAAATCTTTTTATTGCTCAAATCATAATAGCTCATTCCGGCCACTCGACTACCACCATAACCGGAAAGAAAGTTGATATCAATCAAGACTTCCGGATCATTGGGGTCACTGCGAACGCCATAATCGAACTCAATACTGACTCGATCATTGAGAATAAAATCATCGCTGTAAGAGAAGATAGAGAACGGCGCAGTCTTCGGAAACACACCAGTCAACTTCTCCCAATAGACCAACTCACGACCATTCCGCTTGGTAACCAGATAGTAGACAGAACCCACATAATCCAGAACACCATTCTGTTGATATCCCTCAAGGGGTTGAATTTCACCAGTCTTGGAAACCAACCAGATATAACACATCCAGAGGTACATCATCTTGATGATACTCAGGAACCGATCATTACGAAAATCAATGGTAAACGATCCACCAACTTTGTGTTCCTCGGAATGTTTGCCGTATTTGATCACATGACCGTAAAAGGTCTGTCCCTTCTCTACGGTTTTGATGTTGACATCAACGGTCTGGTATGACATGGCTCTGGTTGTGATGATAGGAAGCCAGAAATAACTATTGCTGTTTCCGTTCCTACTGCTATTGGACATGGAATACATGAGTTGCTGACCATAGCTGTCATTGAAGAATCCAGAAGTCATGGTGTGATTTGCTAACACCTGGATATTTTGTGAGCTGAGATTCAAATCCGGACGGGACATGATGATGTATGCCAGATATGGCTCTGCACCGTTGGTCCAGTCAGGAAATTTAGAAACATCAAAATGAGATACAAGATCATCAAATGTGATGTTTCCCCAACCAAATCGATTACCACCTCGCTCGATTACGTCCATATCATTCGGATCATAATCATATCTTGGCAAGGTTATTCCCTCCTTTCTTGAGGGGGAGTTTGGTTTCTATTTTATAGCAAAGCCCCCCTGGAGAATAAGCCACAAGGCTGTTGACTTATAGGTTTGTTCCGATCTGGGGTATTTTCATTCTTTAATGTTCATAAAATATTTTTATAATCAAAACGAATAGGTGTGATGACTTGTGAAAGTAAATATTGATGCGGGGACAAAAGATCAGAAGGATCAGATTGGGATTATTATGAAAGGCAATCGAATCCAGGAATTGATAAAATCTGGTATGTTGTATGGTGAGCTGAATCCAATAAAGCATACAATTTATGATATGCTTACAATAGATTTGAAGAATATTGCATTTCAGATTGTTAACGTTGATACAGAGCAGCAATCAATGGAAATTGAATTTATTAAACCTCTTGGTGATATTTTGGAAAAATATATAAGAGAACAGCCAGAGTCTGTTCGATTTGTCCCTCGTTTGATTCGCAATGATGCCAACGTTTATATGGTTTCGATGATTACGATAGATGCATACGTAAAATGATTGTAGGGAGTTGATTTTATAATGGGCGCTATGTTGACTGGTTCTGAAATCTATAAGCAGTTCCTGCAGGGAACGATTGAAATCAACCCGTTTGATCCCAACAGGATCAATCCCAACAGCTATGATTTGCATATTGGAAATAAAGTCACGGAATACCAGACGACTTACGAGACAATCCCTGGTGGATGTATTGATCCGGTGAAAGGTCAGGTTCCTGGAACCTATACTAAGGAACTGGAAGAGGGAGAGCGGTATGTCATCTACCCCAATAAACTTTACCTGATTCCTACTAAGGAACGAGTCTTCACCGAGCATTATGTGCCATTGATCACCGGTAGAAGTTCCATTGGTCGTTATGGTATCAGTGTTCACCAGGAGGCTGGGTTTGGTGACATTGGATTCAATGGTCACTGGACACTCTGTCTGACCAGTTTGTATCCATTTGCGATTTATCCCGGTATGCGAATTGCACAGATATATTTCCTCACTCCGGAAGGATCTATTGATCGTTTGTACCATGGGAAGTATCAGAATGCAGACGGAGCCATCCCTTCCAGGTTGGTTGAGGATTTCAGGACAAAATAATTCGAGATATATATTATATACACGAAAGGAGATCATGATTATATTCAATTCAAAGTTCATCTGGTATGCAATATGTGTATAAAACGATACCTGAGATGAATTTTGGAGGAATGTAACATGGGTCGTTATTCCGATGAATATGTAGAGGGTCTTCAGAAAGATATTGAAATGCTGGAAGAGCTCAACCGACTCAATGAGGATCATATCGAAACACTTCGTGAGCACATCAGCTTTCTGGAAGGTCAGTTTGGTTCTGATATTCCACCGGTTATGAGAGCTGTTGAAGAAGATCCGGAACCCGATGAATCATTCTATACCGATGCGGATTATCGCCCTGGTTCTCTTAGGTTCAATTTACATAGAGATGGGAATATAGATATTATCACACCGGAACACAAAGAACGATTCAAAGGATTGAAGGTTGATATCACTCCCCACAAGGGATTCAGTGTTGATATCATAACTGAGAAGGCTCCTCGAAAGTTAAAACATAAACGGAAATGACAAACGAATAACGGAGTGGGTTGATTCCCACTCCGTTATTTTTTTTTTTTTATTTAGCATGCCACAATGAGACTAATCTTCGGGTTCATATTTTATGCAACCCTCGTTGTTTTGAGCAATCGTTTGATACATCCCACTATCAGAACGTCTGCATCCAATCGGTTCTCCTTTGATCTTGAGCCCATCATCTAATTTATAGATGTCAAAGATCGCTTTTTTGCAGGTAGAGCAGGTCTTGTCAATACCAGTTCTGTTCATAAAACCGGATCCTCCTTATTTATTTTTGTGTGGTTTTACTTATAAAAATGTCGAATAACCATCATAACATAATGGGTTTGAACAAATACTATAAATACACTAGACAGGTGTAAATCTAATAAGGAAAGGGGTATCACGAGAATGCTGAGCGAGATTCTTGGTTTCCTGGACAACCTCGATGTAGGCAAAAAGTCCGGGAAATTTCGCGTTAATCTGAATAAAAATCGGATTCGTTCTATCTCCGCGTATAGTTCGAATTCGATCTTTTATTTTCCGATGATCGTGTCGGATCAGCTTACACCTGAAGAAGCTACCATGATCATGCGGATGTCGGAACGGATGAACGCTTCTTTCGTTATTGCATGCATTAACCTGATGCCGTTCCATCGTATCAAGGCGGATGATAAAGCGTCGATCGAGGAATATCTTTCTCAGTTCCATCAAAACCTTGGATTTGATAAGGATATTTCTGGGTCTGCTATGCAGAAGTTTCTTGGTTGGACGGACTCCCTGCAGGAGTCCTATAACCCGGATGAACTGAAGCAGGTCCAGGATTTCCTGATGGAATGTTGGGAGAAGTCCAAGCAGAATAACACGGACTTTGTCAAGCTGGTTTCCGAGAGCGTATCTCTCCATGATATGTATGATATTGATCCCATTGATCCCAAGACTCGGATCATGCAGGAGCAGTATTTCAAAACCATGGAAGAGCTTGACACTTGGGGATTCATCGGTGAGGCTACCGATGATATGTTTGACGATTGGACCGAGGAAGATCTGGAAGACGACGAAGACTACGAGGATCTGGATGATGAGGATTGGGACGAGGATGATATCGATCCCGATGATTATCCGGAGGATGCCATTGATGAGCTCCTCGGCGAGGCCGCCATGAAGGCCAAGAAGAGAAACTCTCTCCCTGATGATGCTTTCGGTCTTCCCTCCCAGAGAAAGTTCCCGCTGAACGATAAGAAGCATGTCCGTCTGGCTATCCAGATGTTTAAGCACTGTCCGGAGAAGGATCGCAAAGAACTCGCCGGGAATATCAAAAAGGCTGCGAAGAAATTTGGTATGGAAATCGCATCCAACGGAACCGCTGCTGATTATCTGGATGAGAACTTTGTCAAGAAAGCTCTGTATGCAAATGGAAGGTTCTGGTCCAAGACTCCGTTTGCAAAAGCTGGTGTAGCCATCGGTAAAAAAGCAGTTGCCCGCAACTTGAAAGAAGACGGGACTGTTGACGATGATGAGGTAATTGATACTCCGATCACGGAAGGGTCTGTTGGTGAGGCTATTTCTTCCATCAAGTTCGCTCTGGAGTCTGTCAGTGAGAACAAGATTCTCTCTTGCAAAAACCTCACTAAACTGAAGACTCTGGAGAACAAGCTTCTCAAGCTGAAGAATCGTTATGTGAAGTACCTGAATCGGTACAAGAAGAAATATAACGAGAACAAGAAGAAGGGGACCAAGTCCAAGCTCTCGATCCGCTTCAACAATATGACCATTTCCAATCCCAAGGCGTTCATGTTGAAGTTCGGTGAGTATATCAAGATCATCAACAAGCGGCTGAAGCTTGTCGAGAAGCGTCGTGCACAGCTTCACTCCCAGAAGGGTGATGTTGTGATGACCAAGGACTGGAAGGACGACAAGAAGGTCAACGAGACCACTGAGCTCGGTGATCTGAGTCAGATGGACTTTGAGGCTGTTGACTACTGTATTACTGCTGCGGATCAGCAGCTCACTGCACCTGATAATCAGGTCTTTGAACTGGTTGATGAGGAAGATGAAGAGACTCTGGACGAGGCTTCTATTCCCCGTCATGGTGTGGAATATGACTATGGCTTCAATGATGCTCAGAATCGCTACATCGGTCAAGCCAGAGATGCCTCCAGAAAGGCTGACAGGATGGCAGATCGTCTGAATGCGGCTGAGCAGAGAAACCGTCGTTATGAACAGCTCACCAAGCAGGCTCGTCAGCAGGCTGCCGATGAACGGAAGCGTGCCACTGATGCTGAGAAGGCCGGTGCTCAAGCTCAGCGTGAGAATGAGCGTCTGCAGAAGCAGCTTGCGGATCAGCAGAAAACCAGAGCTCAGCAGCGCAATGAACGTAATGCAAATCAGCCCAGTGGATTTACGTTTGATCGGAGCCGTCCTCAAAGCGATATCAACCCCTATTTGGCGGCTGACGCCAAGCATACGGAGTTCCATACGTTCGATCGTCAGGTCTTCACCGACATGGATATGAAGAAGGCCAATGATGCTATCCCGACCTTTGCGAAAGCGACCATCGGTTTTGTCATTGATGATACTGAGGAAGTCATCAGCAGAGATGTACTGGTTGGTATCAAGTCCTATATCCACAGAGCTCCTTCTCGGGAACTGATCGATGATGTATACAACTGCATCATCAATAAGAGAAAGTTCCTGAAGTTTGTGAAGTTCATCACTGGTGAGGAGCGCTCTCTGTCTGATCTGCTCTTTGGTATCCGTGAGCTTCGTTCTGATGCTCTGGATGGAAAGAAGGGTGCTGGTCAGTGGAGGTCTGCTTTCAAGCGTCGTCGTCGTTGGGCTAAGATGAGTATTCCTTATTTGATGAAGGAGTATACTCCCAATGGTACCGTTGTCATGACGATGAACGAAGTGGACTTCATCAAGTCCGAGTATGGCATCGATGTGATGTCTCCGGACCACGTGAAGATGATTATGGATGCTGACTTCCTGCTGGCGTTCGTAGTCATGGACCAGGCCAATGAGACAGTTCATGTTGTCTATGACGGTCAGGGTCAGAACTTCCAGACCTATACCTATGCTCAACTGGAGCGTGAGAGCAACGCTGTCCAGAATGACAGAATGCTTCGGAGCCTGTATCAGGCATTCTCCAGATAAGGAGGTGAAATCAATTATGCCTACTCTTTATATTGCTTTGACAGAAGCTGGTATTGAGGTAGATCGTGCGGCTTTTATTCATCTGAATGAAGCCAATCAGGTCAAGGTAACGGACGATGTCCTTACCAAGATGCTGAAGTTTATTACCGATAAATACAACTCTCTGGATTTCAGCGAGATTGAAAAGTCCGCTGGCGACTTCAATCGCTTCAAGTATCGGACCATGCTGGTCGAAAACCTTGACATGCTCCGCAATGTGTACCAGAGCAGCGATGATCCTGGTGCGGCAAAGTATGTTGAGGTAATTCAGGCTGTTACCATGATTTATGAATATCTCACAGAGAAGTCTGTTGTGATTTCTCAGCTGTACAAGTCTGGCAATGGATTGGTTCAGTTAATCTACACCAGTCTGGTCTCTTCCTGCATCTATTGTGTTGGCATTCTCGTCAGCAATACCATCCGTTTCGTTACGGTGGAACAGGATACTGATTGCCAGGTTCTGTTTGATGAAATTCCCAATACGATCAAGCATGTTCACATCAAAAATGTGATGAGTGCTGCGGGCAGTCTGGATACGATTGATCGGGTGATCGATGAGTTTGCGAAGCAGAAGTCCAGTAAAATGAATGAGTCTATCAGTATTGCTGCAGGTGTTGTCATCGGTATCGGTGTTGTGATCATTTTTCTGCCCAGATTGCTGATGCTGATCCGGGAGATCGTCTATTCCATCTACTACTCCAGAGTGAAGCTTTCCGACATGCTGAATATGCAGGCTCAGCTGATTCGTACCAATATTGAATCTCTGGAAGCTGGCAGAGGCAATAAGAAAATTGTTGCCAGACAGCGTCGGATTGCAGAGTGGCTGGAGAAGTGGAAGGATCGGATTGCAGTGAAGGTGGATACCACGGAAGCCGCTATGAAGATGCAGAAAAAGAAAGAGGACCAGTCACTGCATATCAATACCCAGTACATTGATCAGATGCAGTATGACGCCGGTGACGGTGCTGTCATGATTTAACCCCAAGGAAAGGAGGGATTGATTATGCCGATTATGGACTTCACTCTGATTCCTGGTGGGGCATTCATGATGTGCGAATCCATCAGTGAATTTGATGAGAATGTTCCTGCTCAGACTGCAGAACCTACTCCGGAAGAGATCAAACGAGTGTCGGATATGGGAATGCGTACCGATTGGGTTATTTCCACGATTAACAATCTCGGTGAGATCTATCGGACTAAAGTAGTACCGATGATGACCATGGAACTGAATCCGGTTGATATCACCGACACTGTTGCGTTGGCTGATAAGATCAGTGGACTCACCAGTGAGATCATCGAGTGCCTGCAGAAAGTCTTCCTGAAAGTTCGTTCTGCTTATGAGTATCTGTACAGTGATAAGGTCAAAGAAGACTATCTCTTTGGTGCAGTCAAGGATCATCTTGGTATTATTATCAAGAACATGAACGCGATTCGCAAAGGCGGTTATGACCACGTATCTACACTGTATCGATATCATCCGGTATTTGGTGCTTATGATACGAATCGAGTGATCAATGCGTTGCTTTCTGCTCCGGATCTGCTGAAAGATTGTGTAATCGATCAGAATGTCATCATGCAGTTTGTCAGTATGGATAGTCCGATCATTACCAACTTCAGCGACGTGCAGGATCTGCTGAATGTAACGTTCAATGATCCGGATCGTCGGTCTCGTCAGGAACGTGTGGAAACCAGAACCTATACGATTGACGATATTGTCAAGTATCATATCGCACAGGATCGTGGTATTACCTGTGATAGTAATACTACGAATTGTGCGTTCATGAAGCATATGTCGCATGTCCTTCGCAAAGTAAAGCAGAAGTGTTATGATCTGCAGGTCGAGATGTCTGAGGTAGGGGCATCTGGTAATGCGGAGCATACCAATCGCTGTATGTACTCTTGCGGTGTATCTGTGGTGAACACCTTCATCCTTGGTACCCTTTTGATTCTCGGTATGGCGTATGAGCTGAACAATCTCACGAATACCCATAACGATATCGAATCCTGGATGAATGAAGTGTTGAAAGTAGCCAAAAATCATTGAAAACATCTGCATTCTCAGATGATTTCATAAAACAACTCTATAGATACGATAGATGGGTTTCTACCAATTTGTCGTACCGGAGTTTTCCTAACTAAGGAAACCATTACCCTTACTTAACCCTTACCCTTAACTCTTTTACCCTTTAACACGTGTTAGCAATTGTACAATTACTAAACAAGGAGGTACAAAGTATATGAATATCGCTGATCTGATGCTGCTCTCTGAGGCGAGCGGATTTAGTGGCGGTAGCGCAGACTTTGTTGATGAATATCCGGAGCTGAGCCTGGATGAGTGCATGGCCTCTCTCCCCATTATCATCATGGAGTCTCAGATCGAGGGTTTTGAGATCTCTCGTGCTCACAATGATGCTCTGGTTGAGGCGGTAGCCAGCCAGATTCGCTCCGGCGTTATGGATGAGTCCGCTATGGGTGAGCTCTCTGAGAAGGGCTTTGATTCCATCAAGTCTGCTGTTACCAGCTTCTTCGCTCGGATCAAGAAGATCATTGAAGCGATCATTGCCAAGCTGAAGGTCTTCATCGACAAGCTTCGCATGACTGGCAAGCAGCTGTGGTCCAAGTATGGCAACGATCCCGATCTGAAGAAGACTGAGAAGCTGAAGGATCTGACTTTCGACGGCTACAAGTTTGCTTCCGAGGCGTTCGATACTTCCAAGTTCGATAATGCCGAGGGTCCTGAGAATCTTATCAAGGGCGCGTACAATGGTGACGACACCATCGCCCCCGACAAGGTTGCTGCCAAGTTTGAGGAGCTCCGTCGGTACATTTCTATCAAGGAAGAAGATGCCGAGGGCAACGTGGTGAAGGACGAGCACCGCACCAGCGCGATTGGCGCTAACGTCCGTCCCAAGGGCAACGATGAGCACATGGAAGAGGTCAACAAAGTCATCGAGACTCTGGGCGACCAGACCAGCAAGGATCGTTCTTCCAAGATGGCCGCTGAGCTCACCGGTATGAGTGATCTTGGCGAGGATTGGAAGGAAGCTATCCGCAAGAAGCTGTGGGGCGAGAAGGTTACTCTGACCTACGGCAAGGATGGTTTCGATCTGTCCTCTGTCGGCAGCATTCTGAGCAACCCCACCAACCTGGACAAGATCCGCACCGAGTACGAGAACCTCCGCAAGGGTGTCGAGGCTTATGAGAAGAAGCTCACTGGTAAGCTCGACAAGGTCAATGCTCGTGCTGACAAGACCAAGAATGCTGGTCTCGGCAAGGTCCTGGCTGCTGAGAGCTCCTACTACACCAAGTATATGGAGGCCATTAAGGACGCTTATGGTGTCATCACTGGTGTGAAGAACATTCGCACCGACTTCGAGAAGGCCAAGGCTGATCAGGCTAAGGCTATGTTTGGTCGTATGATCTCTGCGGCCAAGAAGGGCAGCGTTGCTGCGGCTGCTAAGAAGCCCGACAACAACGACGCTGAGGTTGATGACGAGCTCCTGTTTGAACTGGACTAATCAATCTTGTTCAAAAAATAAATAAGGAGGATTAAATAGTTATGCTTAATGAGTTTAAGCTGTTCGCTGCTGTGAACGAGTCTATTAACAACAGCGTTGAGAGCTATTCTGAGATCGAAGCGCATCCTTTTACTGGTCTGGACTGCATTCAGGCTATGCAGGAGTGCTCCTATCAGATCCTTGCTGAGGAAGCCAACGCTGATGAGTTCTTCACCAGCGCCAATGAGATGATGGTTGAGGCCGCGATGATCGACGCTCATCGGTTTGATGTTCTGTCTGAGAGCGTGTTCACCAACATGGTGAAGGGTCTGCGCAACCTGCTGGGTAAGCTGATTGCCATGGTTCGTGGTCTGATCGAGAAGATCAAGGCATTCTTCGCCAAGCTGTTCGGTAAGACTGATCAGTGGCTGAAGATCATGGAGCCCAAGATCAACGCTTCCAAGGCCACCGATGTACATCACACCATGTGGAACTGGGATGAGGGTTACCTCACCACCGGCATCCAGGGTACCATCAAGGCTCTGCGGAACGACTGGGCCAGCAAATATGGCAAGACCTCTTATGTCAACCTGGTTGAGAAGGCCAAGGCTGCCGCTAAGAGCAATGCCAACAAGGAGGGCCTGGAGTCCAAGGATGTCATGAGTGCTGGCGATCGTAGCGAGTCTCTGAGCAACATCAGCGATACCATGGTCTCCGCTCTGAAGGCTGCTGGTTTGGGCGACGGCTCCACTCCCAAGGAGGTCATCAACACTGCCATCACCAAGGCTCATAGCGGCAACAATGAGAAGGATGATATCGAGGTCTCCAGCAAGAAGGCTGGTTATCTTGCCTTCATCAAGGGTGCCAAGAAGCTGGCTGATGGCCTGGAGAAGGAGTATGCTCAGACTGAGAAGGAGCTCCGCGACTTCAAGTCTGCTGTCGATCGTGACCACAACATCTCCTTCGAGAATGAGAGCGATATGAAGAAGGGTAATGCCGCTGCTGTTCGCTCTGCACTGGCCACCAACATCAACTACTACAGCAAGTACACCACTCAGTACATCAACGCGATCAATCAGCTTGGTAACATCAATACCAATGCGATCCGTGATTGTGTGAGCGAGTACATGACTGCCCTGACCAAGGTCGCTGGCGGCAAGGAGAAGAAAGAGGAGAAGAAGTAATTCTTCCTTCGAAGATAGAATCACCCCGGGAGTTCCCGGGGTGATTCCTTTTTTCAAAACATCGATATAAATGCGATGTAGGAGGAGTTAAGATGATTTCTCAATGTGCTCCCCTCTTTGACCAGGAATTATTTACGGAAAGTTGTTATGAAAAACTATCTGTAATTGAATCTTGCGATCAAGCTATTAATGAGGGTATTTTTGACCAACGAGTAGTTACAACAGCCAGTACGTATACTTACTCGTTGGTTATGGAATTATTGAACAATGTAAAAACAACTTTGGTTAAACTATGCTCTTATGTGCTTTCATATGTCAATAATTACATTTTGAACTCTGCAAAACTTGTTGACAAATATCGTGAAGTTTTGAAAGATCGTGTATCCAAACTGAAAGAACCATTTTCGTACACCTATTACGAATATCCGGATTCGAAACATTATCCAGTAGTATTAGCTGCTACTGGATCCATCAGTGATACGATTGGAAAACTGCAATCTAATATCATTGAAGGAAAATGGTCTGGTGATCGAGTCGCTACTGCAGTAGATGATTTGATTATAGACTTCAGCCGTAAGACTATTGGTGAAGATGTAGATCCTTTTAATTTGAAAGAATCTACAAAGAAGATTGTAACCAACCATGTTAAGGGAAAGGTGGATATTCGTTTCCTTACAAAGGATGATATCGATGCATTTGTTGCATTGATGAAAACATATCGTCCTTTGATCGATGAAATCAAACGCACTAAGAGTGACGTGGAGAAAGACTACAAGTTACTCAAAGAGATGTATATGAAAGTAACCAAACTTCCTGGGAATATTCGAGATATTACGAAACTGCAGACTGCTTTTGATCCGGAACTTGCTGCATTCAAAGCAAGTGAGGAGCAACGGTTTGCTGATATCAACGTTCATATGTCCAGGTTGTTTAATGGTTATATCAGCATCTATAATACTGCGTTTGATACCAAGCTGAAGATCATCCAGGAACGTGTTGATATTAATCGTGCGATTATCGAGGAGCTGTTACGGAGAACCAATCTGTTTGCAGCACTTGGTACATCAATGGTTGATAAAAATAAAAAGCCGTTTAAATACGAACCTAAAATCACGACTTAAAAAAGAAAATACCGGGAGCTTACATGCTCCCGGTATTTTTATTGTTTGGTTGGATCTTCATACGGCTTCTGCAACCGTATCCGTACACTATGTTTGTACTTATCCGGTTTATCTCGCTGAATATCAATGATCAACTCGGTCAATCGGTATTCATGACCGGTTAACCCTTTATCCGTATACTGTGGACCAACCTGAAAATAGTATGCTTTGTATGGCTTCAAGAAAGACACACAACAGCTGTTCGTGTTGATACTCAGAATGTGTCCCGTCATCACGTCATTTACATACTGATCTTGTGTCAACTCGTTCTGCTGACGGATAAAATGCACCTTTGTGGTATTTGGATCCATCGTTCTCTGATTGACCGTACCATCAGATTCCACTGTCAACAACGTAGCAAACTTTGTGGAACTGGAACGCTCTGAGGTATCATAGATCTCTGGTTCATTCTGCAGATTGATTAGATGTGTCTTCTGATCAGCCAATGTAGTAGAACCAACGATGTTGTGTTCCTGGTTAGATTGATCCAACAACAGGAACGTCACATTACCAAACTCGGTGGTACTCTGAATTTTGATATCCGGAGTAAGACTATTCAAACAATAGATGTTTTTATAGTCGTAATAGATGATCGGTGTTCCATCATACAGACCGTACTTCTCGTTGAGGTTGTTGATGTTCGCAACCAGATCACCCAATGGTACGGAGACATAATCTATGGTTCGTTCATACTGAGGTGGAGTAGCGATGACCACACCAGGTTGTACTTCACGATCCATGAAACATAGCTGCAAAGCGGATGCCTTGGGACAATCTTCCAATATCACTGCAATCTCTTTGGCAAAGGTGTTCACCATCTCCATATCGATGAGATAGAGTTCCATCAACTGGAGTCGTCTCATCTCATCCACTGCCTGTTGGCTAACATAGTCCGGAGTGGTGATATAAGCCGTCTGATCTCGTGCTGAGATACAATCAAACGTATATCGCAAATACAAGGTTGTATTCATGATCTGATCGTTTTCATCCAGCTGTTGTTCATAGATGTCGATCTTCAGTTTGACGTTCTCTTTGTTTTGGAAATAGGTTTCAATCAGATCAGAATCCATCTCAATCCCAATCTGAATGATCGGGAATCGACGATGGATGAAATCATGTCGGATAATGCAGTAGACACAAGTACCATCTTCAAACGTATAGGTTTGATTGGCAATGGTCATCTGCATATTCCGAACGGTGTACACATAACGATAGATCTGAATTCCACCACCGTTATATTGAACGATACTATTCTGCGGTTGAGAAGCCATTTATTTATCACCACCATGATCCGTCATAGTCTTCGTCTTCATATGGTTTGTTTGCATTCAATTTGTCAAAGTCGATCAAACGATCTGGATCTTTCAATGCAGAGAGCATATCGCTTACATCATCCAGGTATGGTTGATTATACACATCGACCAATCGCTTGTAGATTGCCAGGATCTGACTCTTTGTTGCCGCCAATGCATTCAATGGGATGCTGATGACCCGATATCGATTGATCAATTCGTTATAGTCATCTTTATCGTAATATGGCAAATCCAGATTCAGATCCTTCTTTTTATCGTGTGCCAAATGCTGATATCTCTCCAGTTGTTCCAGGAATGTAGGTAAAGCCACATTCCGTGTGATATCGCCATTCTCCAGCATTTTGATAATCAACTTTGCAGCTACATCAATTGGGAAATTTCTCTTAAATGGTTTCAGATAATGCTCACATCCAGCCAGCATGCAGATATATGGAATGAGACTTGGAGAGATCTGCTTGGCAAATTTCTGTTTGGTCTCCTTACTGCATCTTCGCTTGAAGATCCCTTCTGTCAAACAGTTCTTTCTCGTTAACACAACACTATCTTCCCGTTTGTTAAAGAAGACAACAGTATCATCGGATACCAATTGTGTCGCTGCTAAATTCCTGGTGAACAGCACGTGGAAACAATCTTTGAACTGATCGGAGTTTCTCAGTAGTGCAGCAATCGTGTCTCCATCCACCCCGATATCTGGATCAATTACATAGATTCCTTCCAGATACGTACAGATGGACTGCACAAATTTATAGGCATCCATCAGGATCCTGTTCATATCACCGTACACAGGGTCATCCAGATCAAACTTTTTAATTCGATCATACCGATAATCTGGATATAACTGCTCTTGATATGGAGTTAGTTTCGTCTCATGGGTCAAAACGATCTTACTCTTCTTTCCAAGGTTCTTCACCGTGAAGAATCGATAATGACCCAAACAGTTCATGATTGATACCACAAAGTCAATTAGTACCATTTTCGGATTCATATGGTTGATTTTTTCCACCATATTTGGATTATAGCACCGACAGACAATGGCATATACGTCTATATAGAAAACGACAGTATCCTGTCGAATGACAACATCTTTGAATAAGTCATCCAAGATTTTAAATTTTACCATCGATTGACCAACAATCGGTTTAATCAAGGTAAGAGAACTCAAATCGCCCATAAGTTACACACCTTTTGTTATACTATATAGCGTTGTCAATTTCAGATTGAAAAAGGAAACCCGGGGATGTTTAGTCCCCGGGTTTATTTGGTTAGTTGAATCTGTCCGCAAAAGATCCTGTGATCTTCTCATTGATAATGTCACGAATCAGCTGATTCCGGACTTCAGCTGATTTCTTGGATGTCTCTTCATCCAGTCCAAGTTGCTTAATCAGATCATAGGAGTCTTCTTCCGGATTGTTCAGATACCGATCATATGCATTGTCGATATCCCATGCAGCAGAAATCAATCCAGAATAATCCTTCTTGAAATCCATCGCTCGATTGACGCGTCCATCAGCTCGATCAATGAATGCATAACTCGGACACATGGGCATGAAGATTTTGTGATAAGTTGGATTCTTTACGGCAATAAACGTAAGCTGATCACCCGAGACCTTCAGTCCTGTTCGCTACACAGAACCCGTTCCATGTTCGAAATGGAACCGCTTAGGGTGTTACCCTAATGTCGAGACTATATCATGATCCATTACTTGATTTTTTAATACGGTTTCCCCATCGTGGATATCAGCAAATACCGGTTCAGATATCTGACCTTTCCAATTACTGGGATCTTCTACAGAAAATCCAGTAATTTCATACATTGGTCCACCCCATTCATCATCTGTCCAGTATACCGGAAGATCGCCATGTTTATCAATCATCTTTTGTAATTCAATGATTAATTCTGACGCTTTCATATTTTCACCTCCATTATGTTATTTTTATCAATATAATCAAGCATTGGGATCCGAAGCACTTCGAACTCGCTTGAGTCCTACTCCCTGGCGGGATAGTCGTTGAACCTTCTCTATTTGAGTTTATTCAATAATAAGGACATCTACTAATTCACCATCGATATTCGGCGTCTGGAGGAGCACCAAATCAGTGATTAAATAATGTTCATTACTTCCTTCAGTGCTACTTTGAAGAACTTGGATATCACCTTTCCCCTGTGTGTTTATAAGAGAATCTAATGCATCATAGAGTTCTTTTACGGTCATATGTTACCACTCCTTTCTATCTTTTATTTATAAACTCAAATAAAGCTTGGTTGCTGATTGTACATTACTCGTGATTCTTTAGGATTTAACCATGGAATCATCCGCTTACTTGTTTCTGCTTTCGCAACCATATAGGCTAAGCGGCTTTAGCACTTCCCAGCAGTTCACAACGCGCAGCACCCACATTCCTGTAGGGCTGGACAATACCACATGTGGTACCATCAAAATCAGCTGCAAGCAGGCCGAGGATATCCGGAGGTAGATGCATGGTCATATCCGTCGTATCCTCGTGAATTTTACGAACCCGCACATACAGAATACCGGATTCTGAAATAGTCGGATTCCGATTGATCAGTGCCCAGACGCCACGTCCAGACTTCAGATACTGATTGATGATCTTCACAAATTTCGGATGACAATACTGCTGGTTTTCTTTGACCAGAGAGATTGCCTTCGAAACCGGAATTCCATCCAGCTTACTGAGATAGTTTGCGATCTCGTCCTCATACAGCACCATCATTGTCTGATACGGAACATCGACTTCATGAGCCATCAGATCCGTACCAAGTGTAATGACCATACGAGACGAGTTGTCCACACGACCAGATGCCAGAGAGTGTCGGAAGACACCCTTCTTGCCATTGATTTGATCCAGGACTTCTTTGATTACACCAAGGAAGTCCTGCTGAATCTGGTTCAATGTCTTCTGGATCTCGATGTCGTGTTTGAAGTTTCCGATCAGGGGAGAGGTCTTCAGAATATTCCGAGACTTCACTGCACTGAGATAATACTTGTTGACATCCCAGATGTTCATCGTCATACCCTGATGAATCAGAGGTCTCAGACGAGAACTATAGACAGGAATCTTGGATGTGAAGACATACCCCTTCTTCAGACCAATCAAGGGTTTGTATTTCTTGTTATAGTCCCGATAGAGGTCCATCAGTGTGGGAATTCCATCGTCGACAATTTTACCCTTCGAGTTGATCTTCTTGACGCCATTCGTGACCGAGATGATGTCGTCGAATTTCTTGAAGATCTTGCAGAATGCATTGTAGCCATGATACGTCAGGATATGGAACGGTGCAATGTCGATATACATCGTTGTACGAAGATCCGCATCGATGGATCGACACTCCGTTCCACATTTGGGACAAACACGACCACGATTTGCGCCACCGCTCAGTTCTCCACAGTTACAGGAATAGATCGGAGTATCCTGTGTGGTATCTGCTCCAAATACCGGAGAGAAGATACCGTTGATAGGTTTCTTGTTGCCGTTGATATAGATTTCTGGACTGGTGACATCAAGTACCTGTCCAGTCTCTTTCAAGGCCTTGTAGACCTTGTCATGGTCGATCATCTCAAAGTGTACCGACTTGATCTTGGTACGCGTGAGATAGTGAACGACCGGGGATGGTTGGAACGTGGGATACGATTCCCGATTCACGATATTCAGTTTTCCATTTGGCATGTTCCCGATTCTCCTTCCGTGTTTATTGCGGGAATAGTGTTTTCAAGTCTCATGTAAACATCGAAATCAGCTCCTTTCGCACTGCAATTATAATTTGTATCTGAAATCGATTCCTTCATGGCATCGACATCAGCATGAACAACATGTGGGAAGAAACACCCACCGATAATGGAATATTTTCTGTAGATATTATCTTGTGAGCTGCGATACCATACTTTTGCACATTCGATCAGTTCAATACCAGTTTTATATACATCCTCAATTTGTTTCGGTACATATTCTTTATGCATGGCGAGTGCCCGAATGTAATCCGGCATCCAAATCTGCGTGATAGCTGTATATGAAATATGATCTGGATCGATATATTTAAATTCTAACGTCGCTGGAGTCAATGCATAGGTACCATCTGATAACTTCTCGATAATCTGAATATCAGCATTCCATACATAACGATTATTCTTATCAATGCCATTCTTAAAACTGACTGCCGTGATATCATTCACAATTCTGGATAGAGAGCTAATATATTCTGCGAATGTCATGAAACCGAGGTGGTTGTCGTATAATTCAGCCATCTTCTCCTGTGATAATCTGAGGATATCCATTATCACCACAAGTTCAGAAACATTTTTGGTATTTTTGCTTTGATTTGTCTCGCTGATTTTTCTACTCATTTCATTGATGACTCGTTCAATGGTATCAATCCGATTATCCAGAATATCACATTTCATTCTTGTACTCTTATCAATGTTATTTTCACGTAATAGTTGGAATATTTTTGGTAACAGTATAATGGTAATACCAATCGAAATTGCTATATACACTGCAATTAATTTCTCCATAAAACAAACACTCCTTTGTTTATTGATTCATCTATATAATTTATATTTCGTTTACAAACGAAAGAAGATGACAATTTTATAAAACAGCTCAACAACTTGCTCCAGAAAGGGTTGATGATATGAAAGCGAAAGAATCCCGGATAGAAGTCGGGAAAGCCAACTATCTATCCGCTATGGGTGTTGACGAGATGAAACGGGACAAAGACGGATTTATCCATCTGACCCCTACTGCTAAGAGAGCAGATGAACAAGCTGTTTCTCTGACTACGTCAATCAGTTCTCTGGAAGAGAAACTGAACAAGTATCGTGCAGAGAAAGCCAAGGTAGACAAATTCAAAGAGTCTGACGAGTATAAAGAATCCAAAAAGAAACAGAAGGGGAAGAAGCAGAAAAAGAAGAAACAAGCCCTTCTTGATATGGTCTTCAACAATGCAGATCATCTGGCTGAAGAAGAGGACGAAGAAGTAGAAGCTGACGAGGAGAACTACAAGGATTCCAAGAAGAAAAAGAAAGCCCAAAAGAAAGAGACGACTCTGGATACTACCTACGGCAAACGATTCAGTCCTGTTGTTTCTATGCTTCATGATACGATCAATGAGTTTGACAAAATTGCAGAAGATATCCAAGCTGAACTGGATAGCCCTCAGTTGAGAAGCAAGTCCATGTACCGATCCAATCAGATTGGTAACCTAATCTCTGCGAAAAACAGCAAACTCTCTGCAGTAAAAGAGTTAGCTTCTGTGGCTACGACGATTTCCAACCTGGAGTACAAGAAGGATAAGGATCGTAAGGCAGAAGAAGGTTCTGATACTTCCAAGGCAATCTCCATGCTTGGTGCAAAGTATCTCCGTGGTGGTTTCGAGACCCAGGAAGAGAGAAAGTCCAAGAAGAAAAAGAAGAAGTCTTGGGATGATGAAGATGATGATGTTGGAACCATCAAGAAAGCTTCATCCAAGAAATCAAACGATGATGACGATGACCAAGATGAGTCTGATCGTGAGTTGGCTTCTCAGTTGGCAAAGGCTCTGGGAAAGCATCCTGATATCAAATTTACAGCAGCGGAAAGATTCATGGGAATCGAGGGGTCTTACCAGGTGGCGGTCTGTGCAGATGGAGATGATCCAAAATCTGACTGGAGATTCGTTGCAGTTGATCCAAAGACCGGGAAATTTATTAAAGATTTCAAAGAGAACTATCCTGGGATTCTCCCGAAGAAAAAGAACGCCCGGATGCAATTCGATATTAACCGCGGAAAGGCTTACGACAAAGCAAGCGGGCGTAATTATAAGCTGTACTTGGAATAATGTATTTCCATGTTCCGTTGAAATTCAAAATAGAATACCCCTCCCGTGGTGGGAGGGGTATTTGTTTTACCGATAGAAATCAGTGTTAGCGTCTTTGCGAATAGTCTGACCAGCAGGAGCAGTCATCACATGAGTGTGATCATACTCCGCGGTCTCATCGTTGTAGCGCATGTGCACCACACAAGAGCTGACATTCGGACCAATCGTGCAGGGGAACGCACCAGTGATGTTCTCGACATCACCATTGCCATTCATACCGATGGTAATATCAATGGTTGCATCGTTCTCTGCAAAGTTGCACTCGGATACCTTGACAGAGCTGATCTTGGCAGGATTCTCAATCGCAGGGTCAGAAGGACCACCACGCTGCGCAATCCGAATGGGAGAGATCCGACCACAGATGCCGTCGAAAGCAACACCTTCCATACTGATTCGAGCGCCCTGTACACCAACCAGGTTCAGATCAATCGCATGATCACCCTGGGTATAACCAGCATCCAGCTCAGCAGTCGCACAGTCCTGAACAGTCAGGTTATCGATCAGGAACTGTACCGCATTGGTCATATAGATACCCTTCTTGGCGAAGTTCTTGATGGTACAACCAAGCAGACCAATGGATACCGCAGAACCAGCGTTCTGAGAGTTGATGCCGATACCAGACGCAGAATCAGTGCCGTCCAGGATCAGATCCTGAAGAATCGCAGAAACTGCATTGGAAGCTTTGAAATTCACAGACCCTTTGATGGTATTGCTGCCGGTGCCGATGATCGTGAGGCTCTTATCAAGGTTGATATCGCCTTCAAAATCATTCAGGATGGTGACAACATCCCCACTGCTGGCAGCATCCAGTGCTTCCTGGACAGTGGTGTAGTTCTCGCCGTTCACAGATGCAGCAATGGTTTCACCGTTGATAGATCCAATGGACACGATCTGACCAACGTTCACCCGAGTCATCTCGGCATCATACACCTCAGAGCTGTCGATCATCAGACTGTTGATCGTAATGTACCGATGCACATAGGGCTCGGGAGGACAACTCTCAGGAATGGTGCTGTTTGCACGAGTGGTCGCATTGATCACTCGAATGGAACCACTGACAGTCTTGGTGGCTGCACCTGATGTGTATACCAGGTTTTCAACCAGATCGCCTTCGAAAACAGTCACAGATGCACCATTTCCGAAATTGATTACAGCACCAAGTTTCGCAACTGCAGTTGCCATGGTTTCACTACCTTTCTTACGGAATTTTATTTCCTTAATTCAGACCCTGCAGAATGTCATCCAGAACCAGATCGCCTTCCTGGGGATTCTCAGAATCCTCGGCATCGGGAACCAGAGGAATATCAGGATCAAAATCATAGACCCGGGTCATCTTATCCGGATAACCACGCTGACGCCAAGTATCGATGAAGGCAAGCTCATCGATGTAGCTGGCGACGACAAGCTCATTCTGGTAGTAGGGATAGTAGTTCCGGTTACCAGAACCATAGTTGAAGTTGGCCGCATGGAAGATGAAGTTGTTCAGCAGACCAGCCTCGCAGACCAGATACCGGCAGCTCTTCTCATCAAAGAAGCCACTCTCAACAGCGATCTGCTGGGGAACAGAGATCTCATAGCTGTACACAGCGCCGAGCGTCTGATGGGAAGCCTTTACTGTGCTGTCCAGGTTCCGACGCAGGCACTTGGCAGCCTCTTCCAGAAGCTTCACACCGGAGAGCTTCTTTTCCGCATTGATGACGAACTCATTGGGCAGTTCAGGAATCAGCTTAAGTTTGAACTCCATAAAGCAGTCTCCCTTTCATGTATATTTGTTGACCAAAAATAAAGGATTTGCAGAGCAATCACAGCTTATATGGTTGTTCAATTCAGTCGTAGTACCCTCTGTTACGATATTTGGATGCACGATCGCACAGATAGCTTCGCATGATTTTATCAATAATTCTGCCTTCTGTGGTTTGTTCTTGAAAAGCCAACTCTTGAATATGATACGCAGTTTGCGGTGTTACATTGTATCGTTTCCGGACAACTTTTGGTTTTCTCTCATCAGAACTACCCTCCTGTTTTGTGTATGTCTTTTTCGTATTTGTACGTTTACGACCATGGGTATTCATCGAGAGACACATCCTTTATTGTTTATTTTTTAGAAAATATGGGAGCCCGTTGAGTGGGCTCCCATATTGTGTTATTCCTCAGTTTCAGTCTGAGTGGCAAGGGCCTCCTCAGCGGCTTTGCGGGCGGCCTCTTCCCGACGGGCTTTCTTTCGCTGGGACTTGCTCATACCAGCATATGGGTCAACCGGAGCAACCTCGGGCTGCTCATCGGACTCCTCTACAGCGGGATCAGTGGCAGTATATGCAATGATCTCTTCGTCAACCTGGTTCTTCAGAGCTTCAGCACTGTTCTGAAGGATCTCATGTACGATCTTACCAGCAGGCTCAATCACTTCAGCGTGATCACCGAGCTCTTCCTGAGCAGTCTCAGCGAGTTCGTCCAGAGGATCTTCCTCGACTTCCTCTTCCTCAGGAACCTCTTCGGAAATGGGTTCCACAGGAGCAGCTTCAGGAGGAGTAATGGGAGCAACCGGATTGACCGGATGCACACCATCGACAATCTCGTCATAAGAGAGCTTATAGTTCTTCAGGGTCAGACGAACGGGCTTGGTAAACCGAGCCCCATCCTTCTTAACCTCATAGAGTTCAACCTTCTCAGAACCAGTCTGCTTCAGGAGTTCCCCAATGATATCCACAGGGAATAGGGTAGGCTGGTTCAGAGGGCCATGCTCCGGACCCCAACACTTGCGAGCCGCATACAGAGGTGCATAGGTCGGAGTGATGATATACTTGCGCGTCACAGTAGTCATATGAATTTACTCCTTAATGTCTTTTCGACTGTTCTTCTGCGTAATCATAGCCCTTCTTGCAGGCGGTGATCAAACGATCCAGTTTGACCATCACAGCACCACGGGTCTGACCAGCCTTCCACCAGATGGAAGGATCATGCGTTCCATGTCGACCCTGTTTGTTGGCAGGAGTGAGCTTCTTATCGACAGCAACACTGTAGTCCAGTGTCTTGGATATACCGCAGACATACCCACCAATAAAACCTGCGAGATCGACCACCGTGCCAAGAACGCCACCAATAGCAAGACCAACCATAGTGCTAGCAAAAGTGGGGATGAAGGTCTTCACAAAAGCATCAATGGCAACCATGACAATATGATCGTCATCGATATCCTGAGCACGTTTCTTCAGAACTTCCAGATCCTGAATGGACGCTTTGTACAACTGTTTTGCGCGAGCATAGTCATGCTCTTTGGCGGCTTTCTTGGCTGCCTTCATGTTGTTCTTTGCATCCTTCATGGGATCGCTGAGGGTCAGCTTGAGTGCCTGGATATTTGCACCCTCGGTGAGACAATATTGCTCAATATCCAAGCAAGCACGACCACCAACACACTCTACCAGAGCAAGGTCAAAATCATGGGCAACCGCTTTTACATTGTATAATTCCTCCACGATTACCCCTCCAGTTACAGAGACTTCTGGCCTTCACCCTTGAATAGGGGCTGATCTTTCTCAGAGGTTCTCAGACCCTTATTGGGGTGGTGCATTTTTTCGGGATCATACCAGCAGTTACAAGCTTCCGTGATGACAGCGTCGATCTCAGCCAGATCCTCATCGGTGATGTCCTCGTCATCGATCATCTCTTCAGCCTCGGTGTCGTCATAGTCGGGAGCAGAGACGATCTTCTCCAGCTCAGCGTCTACCTTGTTGTAGACCTCATCGGGAACAGAGTCCACGTCAACCTGATCATCGAGCTCGTCCTCAGAGCCAGGAAGTACCTCTTCCACGTCGAGAACAGATTCCACGATGAACTCATCCTCGGAAGCCTGTCTCTTGGCCCGAGTGAACTGTTCGTTAATAGCAGCAAACATGGTTCTAAAACCACCTTTCTATGCATAGAATTATATTGATGTTTCGATTTAACGCTGCAGGGAGGAGATATACTCCTTATAATACGAGAGTACAATGGGGATCAGTGTATAGTTTTCGATACTCCGTTCAGACTCAATCTCCAAGTTCTCCCAATCAATTGGTTTCCGGTTATAACCGAGAATGATTGCATTGCGGAGACTTCTATTGAAGGGATAGTAATACGGATACTGAGCAGTACAACTGTTACAGCTATCTGATACCGGAACTCGAATCATATCAGTAGAGTATGGTTTGCAGTTCTTGATTCTCCACTGGAACTCTTCATCCCAGATATCATAATATCCGGTGTTCAGATTGCAAGAGCGATATTTATCGTACGACTCCAGGTAGTAGATATTCTTTCCCTGGAACTTTGCAATTCGAGGATCGGCTTCACTACAAGTGAGTTGACAATACTCAAACGGATTGTGTTTGAAATCGTGTGTCACCAGACGATTCAACACAGATCGTTTGTACAGATGCTCATCCACATAGATATTGGGACAATCCGTATAGACACGATCAATCTCTCGGTTGAAGTTATTGTTTGCATACGTCAGTACGTCATCATAGATGACAATTCCACGGTCAAACATCAACTTCCACAGGGTCATATCAATGAATACCTGACGAACGATGATCTTGTTGGTCTTATGATTCGGATCTGCAAGGAATGCTTGATACTGATCATTTAACGAACAGTTGCAGCAAGTCTTGTTGCAGCAATACTGACATTGCTGACCAGGCATGTTGTTTGCATTTCCATACCGATCTTCATGATTCCGAACCAACCAATATGGAACATATCCAGGAACAATGACCGGTTCCCCGTCTACAATATAGAACTTATCACCGCGCTCATTGATGGTCATTCCATTGGTCAAATCCTGAATTTGATCAATGGTAGCAGTTGGAATAGTTTCAGCATCACCAAACTCCTCACGCCAACCGCCATCGGTTCCATCCAGGATATCATTCCCAGTGATGTATCCAGGACAACCAGTCCCATCTACACCAGGCAATCCGTCGAACACAAATGCAGACTTCTGTTCGTCATAGAAATGCGTGATATAGAGATCACACAGATCCAGATATTGATCCACATGGTGTTCGATCGTAAATAGTGACTTTTTATGGACAACCAGTGTTTTGTCCATACCGATAGCAGTCACAGTTACCCGATAGGTATCCTTGACCTGTTTCTCCAGCTGAGCAATGATTTCGGGATCCCGAGTGTACAGTCGGAACTGAATCTCTGTGAACGGATTGGAACGAACTGTTACCTGGGATTTATCAATAACGGCATATAATGCACTGACTTCCGAGTTTACAACCATAAAGAAATCATTGGGTTTCGGTACGATCGTATTCGGAAGTATGATACCAGAAGATGTGAAATCTTCCTCAAAACCAAGCTCTTCATCAAACTGTGATTGAGAGATCAGATTGTTGATACCAGCCATCGGAAGGTTCTCAATGACATCATATCGAACGGTTGATGTCGGTCCGATATAATCCTCGATATTTTTCAAACCATTTACCGTAGTAGAAGCATCCGTATCGATCTGGAAGTATCGAGTGATGACTTGCGGAGAGGAAATCACAGCAGCGACGTTGGACATCTCTGCCTTGATATAGTTATCCGACTGACGTTGGATGAAGTTCTGGTTTTTCAAAATACGCACGTAAACTCACCTCCTGTGTTGTTTCTTATACAAATGTCGATTCTGTTTGTAGAATGAAAAAAGAACCACTCCGGGGATCATCCCCGGAGTGGTTGATTGATTAGTTGCTACGTCGATATACATAGTCAGCCAACAGATGATCGAACTTCCGGATCATTGCATAGACTAAATCGAACCCTTCATTGATTCTCTTGTACTTTCCGAAATCATCCCCATCATAATCTAGGATACATATAGCTTTCTGGATAATATCTCGAATATCCGGGACAAGCGCCTTGGTTTCGACAATCTTAATTTCGGATTCAATACCAAAGGTTCGCTTGAGATAGTTGATATGATCATCGACCGTAGTATATGCACCATCGTACACATCGGCGATGTCAGAGTTATTGAAATAACGGGACACGATTTCATTATAGATATAATCCGTTGTAACCCAATCAGTGTCATAGATATTACTGATGGTTTTACTGACATACCGCATAAACGGATAGAGCGGATTGATGTCCATGTGAATATCAGGGATCGCATCGGTCATTTCACGAAGCAGATGGAATGACCAGTCTATAAACTGAGTCAGGTCATCGGTAATTCCAGCATATACATAACATAGATACCCGTAGTATTTTGCTGTTTGACCAGAGATTGCAATGTTCGCATAAGCTTTTCCATAAACATCGCTGAAGCATGAATTAATGGTGTCAATTACGATCTCGATGGTATTCGCGTTCTCCGGACTACAGTAAAATGATGTGATAGTTGCGGGATCTTTGCTGATTTGTTTGAGCACTTCTTCAATGACCTGCGAATGCTTCAGTCTGTAATCTTTGTTATAGTTGGCAAATTTCACACGCGAACTGAACGGGTATTTATCAAAGATCTCAGTCAGTTTGACCTCATCGATGATTGCTTGAATTTTCTTCTCAGGTTCTGAATCGCCGCTGTACATATAACAAGGGATGAGCGAATTTTGCTCTGCATGTGCACTGGTGATCCGACCCATTCTGGCAGGTTTCGCAATCTGGTACTGTGTTACGTCATTATTTTTTATGTGCTTACTGGGGTTTTTGGCCGCCTCGATAATCGGATCGAGATTGATCATATTTACGTTTCCACCAGGGAATCGGTTAATTCCGTTCATGAATACTTTACCCAGATTTGTCATTGTAAATCACCTCAGTTATAATTTGTTTACCGAATTCTCTTGCTGTATGAAGTGCGAGTTACATTAGGCCGAATGACTTGAAGACTGGTGTTGGATTTCCATAAGACCTCCTGCACTGCTTTCAAAATATGTGTAATTGCGACGGAATCCAACGTGGGAAGCTCCTCCGCAGTGACATCACAGACCTTCCGGACGAACTCTAACGTAGCAAAGTTTGTCTCCTGAATCAGCTCCTTCACCTCGGGGAGCTCCAGGATCTCCTGGGCGGAAGTCCCGTGGGGGATAGCCCGCTGCTCAGTCTGCTTGGTGATGCCGTAACGATTGCTCATGATTTCTTTCTCCTTTTATTGTATTTATTTAATGGTAACTTGTTCTATCTTGATGTCTTTCTTTGCATGCCCGAAGTCTTCGGCTTTTCGATTGTACAATACAACGAAACTTCTGATATCCAACGTGTCCACCAAACTTTGATACAACTTTTCATATTTACCAAGTTTGATTTCACTATCGGACCAGATGTTGATTCGCACTTTCAATAAGCCATATTGCTTACAGACATGCAGGATGTTATTTCGATAGTCAGAGCCACAGTTGGCCAACCATACAGAGTTCGGTCGTTCTGTTCCCAGGTCCGTATTCAAATATGCACCGAGGATACTAAAAGGACCTTCTGCGATATTGATGATTGCACTATGTGGGTCCAACAAATCGATTTCACGAGGAATGCTGTATAACTTCATGTCGTCTGGATTGATCTTTCCAGATATCCGATAATTCGTATAGCGCATCCCCGTTTCCAGTGTGGGTGTGATGTCTCTGCAGATCAGGTAGTCGGAATAGATCGAAATAAACCCAATCGTATATGCATCCAACAGATCGCAACGGTTCTTGTTGAATGCCAAACGCTTAATCCCATTCAGATTCAGCATATCATACAAACTGAGCTGGATCTTGTACATCCGAAGATCTGCAAAAGATAAGTGCACACCGAGACGATTGTTGACATAAGCCAACTTCTCATCGTTGTATGCACTTGCCAGGTTAACCGGTTCATACTGTTTTGGAGTACGAACCACAAACAACCGATCCAAGTTCTTACTGATGGATCGGTTGTATTTTGAGAGTTCGCTGATGACATCGAGATCTGTGATGCCGAGTAACTGTAGATCCGATGTCTTTAGATAACCGGTCTTGCCACATTTTGCTAACCAACACTGATACAAGACGGGTTCACCATCATCGGGTTCTATTTTTATACTTAGGTGTTTCCCATCTCGGTTGTGGGTACTGTCCCCGCAAAAGATGCACCGGAGTTGAATGTTCTTCCCATCAGATGACAGATCATGCGGAAGCTCACAAAGAGCTTCATAAACCAATGGCAGTTTCATATGTAATCGGTCCTGTTCCTATAGCTAATTGGTGTCTGTGGCTAACCCAGAGTGGATAATTTGACTGCTGCATGATAAACGCAGCATACTCTTTATCCGTTTTCAGTATACCGGTAATCGAGAATAATTTGCTGTTGTACACCCGTTTACTGGCGCGTAAACGTTGTGCATGGGATCGGTTTGTTACGTGCTTTCGGATTATTCGGTTAATTCTGTGGAAACGTTTATTATGTCGACACATTTTATTCATAGGTCGATCACTCCTTTCACTACAGTTATAATATGTATTTCGATTTTGAACGAAACTGGAAATCGCGGAACAAAGCTATAAAGTTAAGCTCCAAATACCACACGAAGGGGGTTTATGATATGAATGATGCTCTGCTGTCCAACATCATCAATGGTGTTGATAGTAGTCTCACGGATGCTGCGAAAGAAGAGTTAAAACGCAGCATCCAAGCTATTTCCAAAAATCTGGAAGCTGTTAAGTTAAACCAATCCAGTCGAGCATTGACTCAGAATCAAACCAGCATAACCAGCCGCATTGGTGGACCAATGGTAGATGCCGAAATTTATACCAATTTATCAGAGTTGATCAATGGTGATACTTCTGATATTGGTGGATTTGGAACACTGTTGGAATCACTGTATGCCAAGAACAAAAAGGGATATGCGATTCTGAAAGATTATGAGCTGATGCCCATTCTGATTCCCCAGATCAATCGGGTACTTATGTTCCTGGTGAACGAATGTCTATCTCCTGATATTCAGAATGATTCTACCTTCACAATCAAGTTCATGAGCGATGATGACCCGGATCGTATTCAGGAAGATATTGATTCAATCAAGAAGGAAATGAAGCTGGACAACATGCTGCGGGATGTGTATATGAACCGATATAAACTCGGTCGGGAATACTACGCAGTATTGGATTACACCAAGACCTTTGATCATATGCTGGACCAGATGCGAAAGAAGTCCATGAACGAAGCGACTGCTGTCATGACGGATCTTCAGTATCTGGATTACACGTATGAAACGTTAACGACTTCTCTGAATGAAGTGGGTTGTCAGCTTCGAATCAATGCGATTGCAGATACCTCCGGTGGTACGAGAGAAGAGCAGAAGCATCCGGATATTGTAGAATCTGTAGTGGATCTGAATTTCGATCATCTGAATATCCAGATTGAACGTTCTTCCATTGCACAGCATGTCAAAGAAGCCCATGGTGAATTGCTTGCAGAAAATTTCTCTCGATACAGTACCGCAAACATTATTAATTCGTTAAATGGAAATCACTCTTTGAATGAGGCGGCTGGTATCACAGAAGCTGTGATTGATAGTTCCAAGCTGGAACAGCTGGTGGATACGTTGAGAAGGAAGAAACTCCAGAGATGTACCATTGAGCGATTTGATCCGGCTAAGATCTTCAAACTGAAGATCGGCGGTAAAGTGATTGGCTATTTCCATACGACGGATATCAATGATGGAAATCGGAATCTGGTCAACTTCGCACAAGCACTGAAAGACCAACTTTTGAAGTCCAGAGCTACCAATTTGAATGCAGCAACTGCCAATGCGGAAGAGGTTATCTCCAAAGAGTTGGCGGAGAAGATCATCAACAAGTTTGATCCCAATATTGGTATCAACCGAATTGAGGATATCGATCTTCTGCATGACTACATCAGAAACAATGAAATTTACAAGGGCAACAAACGGATCACTTTCTATTATGAGGATGAGATCTATGACATGTCCCGTGCAGATGATTCCATTCTGATCAATGGTGTGTTCTTTACCAAGCTGTATGCAACACTGCTGCTGAATAACATCATGACCAAGGTGTTGAGAGGTAGAGGCAGACAGATCCATACGGTTCGCATGGGTGCTTCTCCAAATGTGCAGCGGTATATTCAGAATGCCATGGCTGCTTTGACCATGCCGGAGAATAACCTTGGTACACTGCATGGGTCGTTTGAGCAGATCCTGAACCCCTTCAATGCTGCTTCGGATATCGTCATTCCGACGGAAGATGATACCGAACGATATATTACGACGGATTACATTCCTGGTCAAGATGTGGATATGAATGATGAGTTCTTGAGATTCCTGTTGAACTCGATCGTATCCAGTTTTGGTTTGGACAGTGCGGTTATTGATGCAACCAATGGCAATCTCCAGTTTGCTCGAACACTGTCCATGGAATCTCTCCAGATTTGTAACTCCATTCGAAATGAGCAACAGGATCTCCATGATCCCTGGGAGAAAATGTGCCTGGATATTCTGCGTATCATGGGTTCTGATGCAACCAAGAGTGCAGTAGAACAGGATATGATTAAGGTTCAGTTCTTTGAGCCCAAGTCTCTGGTTCTGCAGAATACTATTGATGACATCAATAACGCCAAGAGTTATGCGGATGCTATTGCGGATATCATTCCGGAGTTCAACATTGATGGTTCTGAGAAGAGCCGTACCAAGTGGGTCTATCGTACGGTGAAGGATAAGACCAACCTGGATTGGAAGATGATTGAACAGTCTTTGGAGGATATCCAGATCAGCGTTAACAGCGATACGTTGGAAGAGGAGATCCGCAAGGTAATCCAGGAATATTTGGAGAACGAACGTTCTGTTCAATTTGGCGACCACAACAATGATGGAATGGTCGATAGCGATGATCAACTTGCTGGTGAATACGGAGAATACTCCGATATGGCCGGTGGTGAAGAAGGTGGAGAGCTGACTCCCGAAGAGGAAGATCTCATGAATTCTCCTGATGAAGAACTATAAGCAAATATTATACCCCTCCCAATACGGGAGGGGTATAATATTTATGGCTGTTTCACATACCAAAAACCATCTGTATGTCTACCGTTATCTGGATATGCATCAACTTGTGTTGATGTAACAGTATCAACGAATATACCTTGTGAATAATTAGAATCATATCCATTCGCAGTGTACCAGAATCCGTCACTATGTCTTCCATCTGCAGGATAAGTATTCTGTTGATCCGATGTAACTGACCCATTGGTAGTGCCTTTAGAATACGTAGTCTCTACTGTTTCATATACATACCAATAGCCATCAGTATGTTTACCATTGGATGGATACGCTGATTGATTTGTGGATGTTACTGGTCCGATTTCACTACCGCGAGAATATGTATCACCACTCGGATTTCTACTGTAATAATATCCCCCAGATGTCCCACCGTTTGGATATGCAGATGGATTTGTAGACGTTACAGTTCCGATAAGTTCTCTATCATTATTATTTTTAATAGTTCTGCGTTCTTCATAACCATATGTTATGCTTCCAGTAACATTCGGGAAATCAGGCAAACTATTAGTATGACATTCCAAACCGGTTCGTATCTCTGTTCCATTTGGTTCTTCTGCATACCAACTACTATAACCAGGTTCCAGATCGTTAAAAGATCCAATAGTATATGGAACACTCCATGAACCAGACGTTCTATAAACCCATTGTCCGTTGACATATGACGGCTTTTCATCAGCATAATATAGACGATCGCCAGCACGTAAGTGAATAGACCCACCATCCCACCAGTCTTCATCGTATCCACTGGTTGTATATTGATTCCAACTATAGGTTGTAATGACGTTATATTTTTTCCACCTATATGTAGTAGTTGTGATACAGTTGAATCTATTCCATTTGTAGGTTCTATGTTCCACACTTTGATACTTATTCCATGTATAAAGTATCTTAGTTAACCCAAATTCATATAAACCGTCGCCTAAACCGACAAATCCACGAGTATTACCAAATAGTGTCTTCCCATGTTTTAGGACTTAAAGTTTCATAATGTATGCAAGTACGAAGTATGGCGGCATATTATTATGCGGTTGAGATGAACCAGCATTGTTTATGACATTGTATAATGTAGATCCGTCATTTTGGCTATATCTACCACCTACTAGCCAACTATTGTATCCACTATCTCCCCATGATCCTCTAGCGCGTGCAGTATGACTATGTGATGGCATCTCAGCTTCAGATAGCGTATGAGTTTCCTCACCTCCAGTTTCTTTCAATGTTGTATATGTTCCACCATATCCAAGTATAAACCTACCAGATAAATTTGGTGTATTATTTTGTCCATTACATAAAACCCATCCAGATGGTATATTACTGGTTGTTCCAGACCATGCACATATGATACCAGAAGGGATACCAGATGATCCAGCAAAAGCTAATTCTTTCTTAAGAGCGAAGACTTTTGTTTTCCCTACAATAAATTTTAGGACTCACCATAAACAATTATATAGATTCATGGTTTGGAGCAAGTCTTGTGCTTTTGCTTGTCCACCAAAATCATACTACTTGTAAACGGGCTTCTTGCCTTCCGGCTCGATTCCAAACATGAATCTACTTCGTTACTCTCATTTTCTTTCTCTCTCTTTTGTGTTACACCCAGAGGTCTTGATGCACCTCTGGGTGTAATCTTTCCTTATAATAGCCATCGTAGGAAATCCGGTTTGAGAGAAATTCGAGATACATATTATAATCATGAAGGTAAAGAAGTATAGCCTTCAATAAAACAAAAACAAAAAAGGAGAAAAGAAAAATGAAAAAGAATGCTGAGAATCACGTTAAGGTTACGTCTTGTGTAGCCGAGGCTATCACGGCGATGGCCTCCAAGAAAATCGGTTACCATGTCAGCAAGATGCTGGATGGTAACTGTGTGGTGAACGACCACACCGACAAAGCCACCAGCATCGATGGAATCGCCATGCTGGACAGCGGCGATACCGTGGCTCTGTTCAAAGGCAGCATCTTTACGATGAACAGGTTGTACGTCAGCAAGGCGGACAACAGCCTGCACATGTCCACATGGTCTGTGGCTTCCACCCTGAATACCCGCGGAAAAAGCCTGACTGACACAATCCAGGATTACAACGATAGACTTCTGGAAGTTTATATGGACACCGACCTTCCGGTGTCGGGGTTCATTGTAGCATATCGCCTCTTCGATTGAGGAGGTGATATGCATGACTAATGAAGCGTACACCATGGTCGAAACAATCAAAGAGCGCAAGTCCATGCTCTCTGGTGCTAGGCATAAGAAGGGCGGCAGTAAGTCGAAGAAGTGCACCCTTCCCAGCGATACATTAACAAAAAGGGAGAAAGAAAAGATGAACGGAGAAATGAAAGTATACAACTTGAAATATCCTGTCACATACAGTGAGTTCATGGACATGCCCCAGGATATCAAGGAAGAGTATATCAGGTCCATGCAACTCCGATACCATGCAAACGCATCCATGCTGGCGAACGCATTCCGTATGACGGTCAACGAGTTTGGCGAAATGATGAACGGCCTTGGAATCGTTGTGAACGAGATTACACCGGACAATAACCGGCTGAAGGTTTGGAACGCAGCTCAACCGGTCAGACGTGATACGACAGTAATCTCGAAACCACCAAAAGAGCCGAAGTACAAGACCAGACGAGAGCTCCAAAAAATGAGCGGCAATGATCTGGTGGATTATCTTGTACAATGCTGCCAGTATTTCAACTGTACCATTAACACGCTCACGAAAGCGGCATGGGAGCTTCGTTCATTCGATATCTATGCATGGAGCACTTTCAAGAGTGCTTCCAATATCGACAACCTTGATCCATATCGGAAACCGGCGAAATATAAAAAGAGCTCACCGGCACATATGTCAGTGCGTAATTGGGCTGGCGCTCATGAGGTGAAGAAAGAAAAGGCCGCAAAAGAACACACGAAGGCTGCCCCGCCAAAGGCGCCAAGTGAAGTACCTAATCCGATTACCATCTCCGGTAGCATCTCAGTCAAGCTGACCGGTGATCTTGATCAGGTCAAGACGGAGATCAACAAGCTGCTGGACATGTACTACAACACTGGTCTGGAGATCAACTTCCAGATCTCCAAGTAGGACCAAACAAAAAGAATGATGGGTTTCGGCTCATCATTCTTTTTTCATTATCGAATGAAAATATTTATAGTAACTCTGAATAAAGGGATGGTGCTTCCTTTATGTGGAAAGATGAAAATGGTTTCAATCATCTCACACCCAAAACCAAAACATTGAAACGATTGTTTGAGAATGACCATGACGAAAAGAAGGTAGTATTTCGTCATGGTCATATTGCTATCACAAATTACAGAATGGGAGACAATAAAGAGTTTGAGAAATCTCTGTCTACCTTTGATGAGATCCGTTGGAAGTATAATCCGGTTGGTTTCTATTATGTGAAGCCTATGAGGGAATTACGAATCAACCGTGGATATGATATTCATATGCTGAAGAAGTTCTTTCCGAATCATAAATTCGTGGTGGACAATGATGCGTATGAATATAAGAAAGCTGATATTAAGCTGAAGACTGGTCCGCGAGATGATTTCCAAAAAGTGGCCCTCACTTTCATGGCTGGAGAGGGTAGATATAAGGCAAATAAGAATTATACACAGATTCTGATAGACCTCCAAACCGGTGCTGGAAAGGCCCAGCCAAATGATACTAAAATTCCAACTCCTGATGGTTGGAGAAAATTAAAGGATATCGAAGTTGGAGACTTTGTATTTAACAAACACGGAGAACCCGTTGAGGTTCTGGGAGTGTTCCCACAAAAAGGATTGCAGCGGACATATGAGGTCACATTCAGTGATGGTAGATCAACACGTTGTAATGGGGAACATTTATGGGAAGTTTATCGGAACCATAATAAACACCCAGTAGTGCTCCCATTGACGGAAATTATGGAGGATTATCATCACATTCAATATGACAAGGATGGCAAGCCACATAATCATCATATATATCAAGTTAAGATAAATGATGCTGTTGAGTATCCGGAACAGCATGTTCCAGTTGATCCGTACGTGCTTGGAGTTTTTATTGGTAATGGCTATTTTGGTAGTAACAGCTTACAGTTATCCAGTGGCAACATGGACGTACCTAGAGAAGTATCAAAAGTATTAGGCTGTCCAACTCAACTTAGATCTAAATGGAATTATAACTATAAATTTATAAGAGAAAAACGTACATCAAAAGAAGGGAAGAAGTATAATCGGTATATTCAAACTGATGATTTTTTGGAAAAAATACCGGAATTGATCAATGCAAAATCCGGTCACAAATTCATACCAGATGTGTACAAGTACAATAGCATAGAGGTACGCAAGCAGTTAATCCAGGGGTTGTTTGATACTGACGGTCATATTTCTGGTAATAAATACCAGATATCGTATACTACTATATCCAAGCGATTAATGAAGGACATTGTAGAAATCCTCAGATCACTTGGGTATAGTGTAAAGGTGACAAAAGATAGCAGAACTGCAAAATATACATCTGGTGAGTGTTTTGAGATTTATGTTAGATGTCCGGATGAGGACAAGCATGAGTTCTTCAGGGCCAATAAAAAATCGTTGAAAAGGGCATATGCTGCAAAAGAATATCATACAAAGAAAAATCAGCGTATGATCTCCATTGTCGACATCAAGGAGGTAGAACCGACAAAACAACGTTGTATCTTGATTGATGATCCGGATCATGTATATTTGACCGAAGATTACATTCCAACCCACAACACGTATTGTGGAACAGCAATAAGCTGTTACAATCATGCACGTGTATCCATCTTTGTCCCATTCACAAAACTTCTTGAACAATGGAAAGAATCCTTCCTAAACTTTACGAATATCGATCCAGATGATATCATGATTGTGCAGGGATCTGATGCCTGCATGAAGATATTGAAAGGGAAGAAGAAACACATCAAAGTATTCCTGTTCATGATTGATACGATATCGTCGTTTGAAGCACAGTATGGTCCAATAAAAACCATGGAGATGCTGGAAGCTACTCAGTCGTATATGAAGATCATCGATGAAGTGCATTTGGATATCAAAGCGATTGCTATGATCGAAGCTTTGTCTAATTTCAGAATGAACTTCTATTTATCAGCATCTCCTGGTCGTACTGCTTCTAAAGAGAACTGGATCTTCAAAACACTCTTCTATAACGTACCAAAATTCGGTTCAAAAGACATGATGCAGTCAGAGAAGTATCTGAATATTATCATCAAACAGTACAAGTTCATGCCGGATCCCATTCAGATGAAGTCGATTATTAATCCGAGAAAGAAGTGGTTGAATACAAAGGCTTATGAAACTGCTTTGTTTAATGCAAGTGATCAACAGCGAGCTTCGTTTGAACAAGCATTGCTTCAGATGCTGAACTGGATCAAGAAACAGATCAAACCGGAGTTCAAAGTGATTCTCTTCTGTAATACCATAGAAGGAACAGAGTATCTGAAAAATGTTGCAGAACGTGTATTTCCTGGTGAATGTTCTCGGTACTATGGTACCATGGGATCAAAGAAAGAGAAAGAGGATGCTCTGAAACAGCGAGTGATCTGTGCAACATCTTCTTCGTTAGGTACAGGTGCAGATATCAAGGGACTGCAGTTCTGCATCAATACCTGCACATATTCCTCCAAGATTGAAGCCATCCAAGTATCTGGTCGTCTTCGTAAATTACCCAACGATCCAGTCGCTTATATCGAGCTGGTAAATGTTGGATGGTACAAGACGATGAAACAGTTTGAGAAACGGAAACCAACTTTGATTTCCAGATCCAGAACCAACAAGCTACTCATAATTGAGTAAAAAGAAATTCGAGATATATATTATATACACGAAAGGAGAAATGACTTATGATCATTTTTGAAGTAGCAATCTTTATTCTATGTGTGCTGGCAACAGCACTGATCATTATGCAAATTTGGAAACGAACGGAGGATCTCAGACAAGAGGTCCGGCAGGAACTGCGGGAGGATTTCCATCCAACCTTTACAGTCGATATGGATAACGAAGAGTTCTTGGCCAACCATGACAATGTTAAAAAGGGGGACTAAAATATGTCTATTCTTAGTGATTTGAGAAAATTTGTTCGTGGTGAACTAAATGAAGTTTATCTCGGCGTTCCCGTGAATGACATAGAGCACAAACAATATGATACGCTAGTAAAAGGAAAGGACCGAACAGCAAACGATTATCAATTTAACACAGGTAAACCAAAAATTTTAATACGGATGGGAATTGAAGCAACTGACGTGCATGGATGTTCTATCAAAGTTCAGACTCACTCTAATGAGAATGGTGATTACATTATCATTCCGACTAAGTCCTTTCTAAGTCTGCCGAAAAATTCCAAGGTTTTCACATCTATGGAAACCTGCGCAAAGAAGCTGAATCGAAAGACTTATAAAGCAATTGAATCATTCATTTATGACAATCAGATGGCTATTATCGCATATTGGTATTGCGGTAAACAGACCGCAGATGTTAAAGTTGCTTTGAGTCGATATTTGGCCACAAAAATGAGAGATACCAAATATTATAATATTTCTATATCACCAAAGACCGATGCTGAGTTAGAAAAAGATAAGGAGGTACTGAATTCTTATGTCAGAAAAGAATGCAAAGATAATAATATCGAGCTCTTTTATGGTTCCTGACCTGACCATGATTCAGCGGGCATATGATAAATTTATCCATTTGACATGTCCGCTCGCAAAAGGTAAAACGATATGCGAGCGTCATACGTTGCATACTAAGGCATCCTTGATTGGTTCCTGGAAGCGTATGAGAGACCGAGTTAAAACAATGTATGAGTGGGATGAAGAGACATTGTTATCCCATTTGGACCATCGAGTATACTGGTTTGTAGTCACTGACGAGTGTGTGTTTGTTTATGTTAAACACAACGATGATGATCTGACCATTGTTGATGAGATTCCGGTTGGAACCAGGAAATATCTGTATATCGATATCACTGCGGAAAACTATTTAAGATATCAAGACTTCATTGAAACATATGACATCTGTTGGTCCATTGAGGAGTCAAAACAATGGCATACCTCATATAAGACATCACTGAATCATATGTTTATTCCGAAGAAGTATGAGAGAAATATATCCAGGCACCTCAGACCATATCGAAATGATCCGCAACAGTGGTATGATGAACTGATGCGATATGTTGATTTTGAGCGTCATTGTCGCATTAGCACTGGATTTGATTCCTTTAGCGAATTGTGGTTTCTTGATGACAAATATTTTGAGATCAGCCTCCGTGATTTCGAAAATCCTGAGCACTTTTATCAAATCACACACGCCAGAAATCCAATACGTTGGAATCGAGGATCTCTTGTATGAGATTATATGCATCCATCTTCTCCGGAAAGGAGTTGGACTTTCGGATCAAAGTTTCCACGAAGAAACTAAAAGTACCGAATGGTCAACAACCTACACTGGAGGAAGAGAATAGACCGTTGTTACAACGGCATACATCAAAAAATGGGTTTCGATCATTGATCTATAATCCGACGGTTGGGTTACAAATCACCAATCGAATCAAACCAATGGAACATCCAGCACCAACTGTTCCAGCACATCTGATCTATCAATTTGTTGGGCAGATGCAAGCAGTCTTCCGTATGCTGTCAAAAGATCACTGGTATACAGTGGATGAAGAAAATGGTGACATCACGGTGATCAAAAAGGAAGCAGCATTAGCAGAGCGAAGAGTGTCCCTCTTCAATACAGTCATACGGATTCGTCCAGATTTCATATTTGTACGGGACGTAGGATTTGAACCGGGACTCAATATCATCCTGGATAATACACTCATCGGATCAATGGTGTATTATGAAGCCTCTGCACTGATTGATACCATCAGCCATCTGGATCTGTCTACATATTCTCTGCTTGCTGGATTGGCAGAGAAAGTAGATACCATGGATCAAAAGCTGGATTATATCATCAGTAAAATAGATCAACCAAATGTTCCAAACATCAATTCAGATTCACCATATTAAGTTAGAATGAGGTGTTCCAAATCATGGTGAAGAAAAACCCATTCCACCAGGAGATCATACTCATTGGTGGAAAGTGTTATCGGGTGGAAGATTATCCATCCGATGAAGTGATTCAACAAAAAGGATCAGAAGCCTTCAAGAAAGGCTTCGCGTATCGTTATATCACATCCTTGCAGAGACGGATCTATCCGTATCATGGTGTGATCGAAGACTACAAAGAGTTCCATTTCAAAGAACTTCCGGTTGGGATCTATCATGTCCGGAAGCATGATGGACTCTATCTCCGCATCATCTTTCCGAGAACCAAATATGAGGCAGAAGAACATGCACTGAAACGAGAGCAGTCTGTCATGTCGGCAGTGAAGGATGCCTACCAGAATAACCAGTTTGTAGATCCAACACTGTCTGCATTGGATTCCGGTGTATCCAGATTCATCCCTCCCATCCATGAGGATGATGATATGCTGAACAAGATTGTCAAGCTGGCAATCAGACTGAAGGATGCTCCGTTTGATCCCTATGGAAAACGACTTCGTTCTTTGGCAGTTGAGAAGAATCATGGTATGGAAGGAACAAATATCATGAATAACTTCAAACGGAGTCTCCGGTTTAATCACAGTATGTCTCCGAACAAAGGAATCCAAGCTGCCAATGTCTATCAGTTTGACTTGGCTATTGTGGTAAAGGATAAGGAAGACGCCATGCATCCCATCTCGGATGATGGAACTCCGTATGTCTATTATCCCATGGGGATTCCTTTTGAGTTCGATTCCAAAACTGCAATTGATGCTGGTCCGCTCATTGAGCAGGCTATCATTGATGATAAATTGAGAGAAGAGGAATATGAGAAGGAGATGAACGAAAATGATTAACGCTGCGTTCTTGCTGGTGATCGGGATTGGTATCGTGATCATTGCTGGTATCTGCATTGGCTCCACGGTACATTACTACAATGTGGCAAAAGCAGCAAGGTCTATGTCCCAACATGAGTTTAAACGAGCAGAACGTTTTGAGGAGGAGCGTCGAGCCTATCATAATCTGCTGGTGTTGATCGTTGATGCTGTTCTGGATCTGGTATCGGATCTATCTGATACTTTCACTACCCAGCAGAAGCTGATCAATCTTCATGAAGTATTAACACAAATGAAGGATAGCAAAAATATCCATATTCTTCGTCAGCTTAAGGGTATGAAACAAGATCCGGATCTGATTGATTTGACCAATCTGGTACGGAACACATTGCTGAAGTATTATTCCTACGATGCCGGGACTGCTGAACTCTGTGATAAGGTTGTCCAGATTACCAAGATGATTGTAGAGGATTTCACAAAAGCAGAATCCAACGAGGATCTTTCCTATATCATCATGAAAGGCAATCTGGAGCGTGCGAATATCACGATCCACAAGAGAACTCCTCAACCCAAGAAGGAAGCTCCGGAAGGCGCTGGGTCGGATTACTTCATGCAGCAGATGACTGAGATCAATCAAGAGATTGACACTCTGATCGATCATGGGATCATTGTGGTTCCCAAAGAAGAGGCTCCACAGCCTGCAACAGAATAAACAGAAAAGAAAGATCACCGGGTTTCCGCCCGGTGATCTTTTTCATTTCCAAGTCACAACAAGACATCGATATATACCTGAGACATGAGGTGTCTTACGATGTATAAACTGACGTATTTTAAGGCAAAGAATGTAATTGGATTTCTTTCCGGTATGGGGATGAAAACGTTTGAGTTGGATCTCCACGATTTCAAAGAGAAAGATATCATTGTCATTTTCGGGGATAATGCCAGCGGTAAATCAACGTTTTTGTCATTGGTTCATCCGTGGCATCTTCCGTCTGATGGACGGAGTAAGTTCATCCTCCCTGGAAAAGAAGGAACGCTGATCCGGGAATATGAATCCGATGATGGAACTGTGATCACAACCAAATGTGTGTATAGCCCAAAAGGTTCTGATAGCGACCAGCATTCTGCAAAATGTTTCTTTGCAATCACGAAACCCTCGGATGATGAACCAGTGGAGTTGAATCCCACTGGGAATGTAACCTCCTATCAAGCGTTGCTCTATACCTATTTCGGAATCAACAAAGAGTTCCTGAACTTCTCTACCTACAATAATGCAGTTGCTGGTATTATCTCCATGACGGACGGAGAACGAAAGAACAGTGTCAGTTCTCTGGTTCCGAACATGGGTCGATTTGAAGTAGCTTATGCAACGGTGAATGAGAAGTACAAAGAGCTTCGGAATCTGATTCGGAACGTTTCTCAGAAGATCCTTCAATTACGAGATGAAGAATCTCTGAAGGCAGATCTGAAGCGTATCAGCAAAGAAGTAGACAGCTATGTCTATCAACGTGAAGATCAGGTCAAACGTGCTGCCAAAATTGATGGCAGATTGAAGGAGTTGACCAAGGGTGGAAACAGCGATGATATGGTGGCCAAGTATAACGATGAGCTTGTCCGACTACAGTCTGTTAACTCGTCCCTCGAGCACCACCAACAGAAACTGTACCGGCTATATGATGCTTTGGGAATCGAGTTCGACTACGACCACATCCCATCTGAGGTATCGAGTCCACAACGATTATCTAATAAAATACTGAACTATGCTCGGAAAGTAGCTACGACTGAAGCAGAGTTGTCTAACTTCTCTGAGAGACAGAAAGCATTTAAGGAACAGCTTGCCGATGCAGAAAATCAATTGATGGAATTGGAAACCACGATGTACAGTATCCAGGTAACTGATCTGGATTCTCTTATGAGAATCAAGCAGTCCTATGAGCGAGAGTTGTCTCAACTTCAGTATAAAGACGACACTGCATATGAGGGAATGTCTTATGATGAAGTTACTGCATTTTCCAATCAAGTGGTACAGCTGGATGCTATGATCCAGGCAATGTACGATGAGTATGGAGAACTGATCACAACTTGTTTCCAGGAAGCAAGTGATCAGATGGAGCAGCATGCAAATGGGTGTATTGATTCCATTGGTCAACTGAAGGCTCGTATTGAAACCAACTCTCAAAAGAAAGACTACATCTATCGAAAGATGGTAGAGTTGGAACAGTATCGAAATCTACAAAAGATCCTTGATCAAAGACCAAAGTCCTGTACGATTGACAATTGTCCGTTCATTGCAAATGCACTAAAATGGGAAGCTGTTGCGGATGAGATTGAGCGATTAAAATCTGAGTATGAACAACTTGGAATTCAGATTGCTCAGGATCAAACCAGTTCCCAAGATTACGAGAAACGGTTAAGCGTATATGAAGCCAGCAATACCTTGATTCTCTATATGTCGGGTATTGAGTCACAGATGAAGAAATATTTAGGTATTTCTATCGAAGATGCCTATGAAGCTATCAGTAAGGGTACTTGGAAGGATCTTTTCGATATTTATAAGTTGAAAGAGATCGCTTCTATCCTGTCGGAAAAAGATCGATATCGACAGATTACCCATGAACTGATCCCGGAAGTCAATCACAATATCGAGATTGCTCGGATGTATGAAGCCAATCAAGAACTGATCAAATCCCAGTTGGATCGTTTGGAGAAAGAACGCTCCAGAATTAAGAAGAGTCTGTCTGAGTTCAATATGCATGTGGCAATCTCCAGTCAGATGTTGGATCGTTGGAAAACCAAGCTGACTCAGTGGAAAGAACTGGAGTCTACGCTGGAATCATACAACGACGCGCTTCAAGAGTATCTGGAATTGACGGATTCTGTGAAAGCCAATGAAGAGTCCATCCGACAGATCAAGGAACTCAAGGAACGAAAGAAAGAACTGAAACGTTCCATTGAGGGACTGACTGAGATTGCGAACCACAAAGTTCGTGAGCAGGATCAAGTTCGGATGGAATTGGTACAATTGGAACAACTTCATTTGGAGAAGTTGTCCATTGAACAAGACTTCCTGGTTGTAGATGTGATTCGTTCCATTATTCAACCTGGTAAGGGACTTCGAAAAGAACTGATCAACATCTACATGTTCGATATCTATCAGACAGCGAACCAATTGTTGCTCCATACGTTCAATGGGAATCTTTATCTGAAAGAGTTCATTATCACAGATAAGGAATTCATCATTCCATATGTGTACAATGGGACAGAAAGTCCTGATATCGCATTGGCTTCTGCATCTCAACAATCTGCTATCTCCATCAGCATCTCCATGGCAATACTGAGTAAAATCATGGGAAATTATGGAATTGCTTGTTTCGATGAAGCAGACGCACCATTCTCTCCAGCAAACAGATCTATATTTATCGATATTCTGACAACCCAGATTCGATATATAGGTTTACAGCAATGCTTCTTTATCACACAGCACCAGAACGAATATACGGAATCCGATTCAGTTGGATTTATCGCATTCCCAGGTGGTAATACAAAACACATTCCGGATGAAGATTTAATTGTTGTAAAATGAAAGGAGTACGATCATGTATTTAGGAGAAATTGCCATTGGCTACAACACATTCTTAACAGAGATTTCACCTCATGTGAAACGAATCCATATCACACATACGGATATGGATGGCATCGGATGTGCTGTGATACATAAATGTGCATCTATGGTGCTATCTGATGCTGGTTGTCAGTCTCCGCTGACAACCATCTACTTGCCAAAACCGAGCAAAGTAAATGACACCATCATTGAAGCAGCGAATACCGTAATCGCGCAGGGTTTTGATCGAGAGCATGATATGCTTGCGTTTCTGATCACGGATCTTGGCGGTGTGAAACCGGCCACGTTTGATTATATCAGAGAAGAACTCGGTGTGCCCTGTTACTATGTGGTAATCGATCATCATATGTCTGATGTAATCAATTTCAGTGGTGTGATCCCAATTCACAGCAATGATAGCAACATCATTCGCGGAAGAGGCTGGTATTTTACAGAGACCTCGATTTGTGCTACGGATATTTTGTACAACATTGTACATGATATCTATAATTCCTGGAAAGGGGAACAGGATCTGCTGAACAGCAAAACCTATCGGATTGTGATGTTCCTGGTGGAATCTCTTCACAAATTTGCAGATGCGGTGAACCGTTATGATACAGGTCATTGGGGAAAATGGAACGTTGACAAATACACTGACATCTGTGAAGAGATCATGCTTCAGATGATCTATGACACCTATAGCACTGATAAACGCTATGATGATGCAGTGGATGACATCATGAAGCTTATGACAGCTCCGGATCAGTGTGGTGATCTCAGAGCAAAGTATGAACAAATCGTTCAGGAGAAATTCATTGAACTGAAGGAAACCTATCGATATTTTGTGGATCATATGAAGGACTCGGATTCCAATCAGATGGAATTCCACGTTGGCGATATTACAGTAAAAGCACCGATCCGGGTCAAATACTACGAGATCAAAGAGAAGAGTCAGAATATCCATTTCTTCAGTATCATCTCCAGAGAAATTCTGGAGACTAGAGATGATATTGATATGCTGATGGTTGTCAACCATCTTTCTCAAACCGTTGAGATTCGATCTACCGGTAGTATTCACAATGCCGGCTATCTGGCAAAATTGAACGGCGGTGGAGGTCATTTCAATGCCTCTGGATTCCCGTTCCCGGAAGATGATAAAGTCAAAGAATAAAAGTGAATGGGAGGGCATTGCGCCCTCCCATTCTTTTTTACCATTTGTATGCGTCAAGCAGTGATTCGGTCATAGAACCCTGATAAGGATCGCTGTCTTCATCCAACAAATTCCGGAACGGATCATAACCATCAGCGTCTCTCATAAAGCTGTAGTAGTTCTTCAGCAAGAGTCTCTGAGTAGAATCCGGAATAGATTCCAAAGCTTCTTCGGTTTCAGACTCTACTTCCAATCCCTCAATACGATCCAGTTCCTTGTAATACTGAGCACGTTCTCTGGCAGCCAACGAAGAGGAATCCTCTGTATGTTGTTTACGCTTCATATATGCAACCAGTTCGTCTTCATCTTTGTTGGTTTTGTTTTTCTGGATGATCAGCTGTTGTGCAATTCGTTCTGACTCACTGGTGTCATAGTGATAGGAATCGTCCTCATCACCTTCGCTGATGGTGTAGTAGATTCCCTTACCTTTCAGACCAGTACCATAACGGACGATCCACAGGACACCCAGATAACTCATGACACAGTCGTCATGGGTAGCGGCACTATGATCAATACGACCATTTTTCAGTTCCAGGAAACGAATTTCGTTATACAGTTCCGGGAATGCCACGTGTTCTGGAGAGTTATGCACGATACTCTCCAACATTTCCATCATCTGTGCACGAGAAGTCGGGTTGACGTTGTGACCATACTCGATCATCTCGGCTTTCTTCTTCCGAGTGAAATTGTTGGCACCAACATCCACTTCGCGTTTCTTTCGTTCCTTGTACAGAACTCGATTCAGTACCGTATCTCTCAGGTTATCCAGCAATGGTTTACCAACAGAGTTGTTCTCGATCGTCAAGATACAATGTGGGTATCGCTTGGTAACCAAGGTGACCAGCAATTTCTTCAAGTGATCCGATGGGATCATGTTGGATTTGAAGAATGCCATCGGTTGTAGTGTCTCCGGATTTACCACAGTGATAGCCGTAGAGTCGCGTCCCAGGCCACCTGACACGTCGACACCGATCAATACTGGTTTTCGTCCGTGATACTCCGAGTACACATTCAGGTTGTAATATTTGTTGATTTTGTAAATCTGGACTTGTCCTTCTTTTTGCTTGGACAGATCACCAATCAACTCGATATCATCTGGATCAAAGGGACTGTTACCATTGGAGTTGATCCATTCCAACAAATACTCACGACGCGCCTTGATGGGATTGTTCAGCTTCTTGGCACGTTTCAAGTACCACTCGTCGGTTTCACCAAGCTGTAGGTGACTAAACTGGATGAAGATGAAGTCTGTCTTATCCGGGGTATGTTTGACAACATCCATCAGTTTCTTCAGCTTATAGTCATACATCTCTTCATGGAAGACAATCGAGGTCTCAAGCATCTTATAGGCAAATGCGCCATGAGGAGTCGCCAAGTCACCAGGAGTCGTTGTGATGGTGATGTTATAGGGAACACCATTTTCTTCTGCAAGTTCACGTGCCTTTTCGAAGGCAGGCGTAGCAGCGGTATAGATCGCCTCATTGAAGAAGATATACGCCAACTCATCATACCAAATCTTGGATGCGGTCTTACCACGAGCCATAGCGTCGGCCTTTGCTTCGTTACCAGCAGAAGCCATTGCTTCAATGGTACTATCGATTGCGTTGCGGATACTCTTCTCGTTGTTCTTGACCCGTCTCTTATCAGAAGGATCCAGGTTGTCATAGTTAGAATGCTGCAGATACATTGGAAGCATCCGGATAGCATCCTGCATACGACGAAGGTTCATATTGGCATCGCCCTGGTTTTTGTTGAAGTGAAGAATACCAGAACCACGGACAAACTGATGGGTCCATTCACAGTCACCGATAGCAGCCCACGTCTTACCAGTCTGACGAGGCATAATCAGATAACAAGAGATGTTCATCCAACACGCCCAGAGGTAAGCCAAGTTACCACGGTTTAACTTGAACTCAGAACCACCGCCTACTTCCGTAGAAGCACCCGGTTCGATAACACGCATCACTTCACGGAAAAAGTACCAACGGTTGTTGGCACATTCACGGAAGATACGCATCTTGAATTCATCTGACAAATTGGGATCATATGGGTCGACACCCTTCAATTTGTCATCATTTATAGCTAAAAAGAAACAGCAATTCGAGACCCCGGCGTTCTTCAACAGAACTGCCATCTTCAGGAAACTAACATTACGGGTTTCGAGGTCTATATGGATCGATTCGCATGTCTGACGATTATATGCTTTCATTGTGTTATCACCCCAATCTCATACGAGAGATTTCCTATATAGAGGTGTTCCAATCATCTTCTGGGGCTATTTAAAAGAAAAAATAAACCCGGGGATGATCCCCGGGTTTATTTGACGTGTAGAGAGTCGGCTGGCTATAACGGACGACAGCTTACTCAGCGTTGGAATCGGGACGGTTGCTCCAGCGAGCAGCGTTCCGGAAGACAGGACCCTTTTCGGTCAGAGGAACCACAGAGATGGACGCGATGAGATCCTTGGTCATGTAGCAGTTGATGTAATAGGCGGGAACACCGTCCTTCATCGCAAAGGCTACCAGAGCAGCCCGGATGAGACTGTGGGTATCGCGGTTGAACTTGATGGTGCGATCCACCGCATAGATGGTCACCTGCTCCACAACAGCGGGATCCTCGTCGGGATGCTCATCGTCACTCTCAGTCATGGCGATGTCGGTCGCATAGTTCCCGAAGTAGAACAGATTGCGCTCCATATCCTTCTTGGTATCCAGGTCATCGGTACCGGACTCAATGAAGGCCCGGTAGTCTCTAGCCTGGTCAGCCAGAATGTCACAGATGTACTGAGCCATCTCGGGGATAACAATGGGCTCCTGCTTCTTCTCACGCTTCTCGAAATTCTTCATAGTCTTCTGCTTCTCCTTATTCTTGTTGGTATTGTTGGTCTTCAGCAGACCACTGAAATCGGTACGCTCATAACGCTGATCGAACTTGTCTCTGTTTTTCTTCCCCATACTTTGCCAGCCTTTCTTCTCTTGATTGTTATTTATCACACTGGAATGAATCCAGGTTGTGACCTTAGTCGTCTTCGTCGTCTTCATCGGAATCCAACTTCAAATCTCTGTGGAGACCACTCCGATCGTACAGATACCAGTCATAGGCAGAAGTGCCAGTTTTATCATACGTATAATAAGCACCGGCGATCTGCTTTGCGGTCTCCTGATATAGTACACTGGTCAGTGCAGAATTGATATTTTGGATGGACTTGTTGATGGTATAGAACTGATAGGTCGGTGTCTTGCTGGTCCAATCTACCGGTTCACGGTCAGGAGTAAAGATCATCTGAGAGATCAGCAGTTCACACTGCAGTTCCGGAATATGAATACCACCCTGACGGAAGAGCGGGATCAGAGTATTGAGACACTCGTCATAATCCTGGAATGCCATGATGCGATCGGTTTTGATGAGGATCTTCTCCAGCTGCTTCAAGGCATCTGCAATCTCGTGATTGGGATGCTCATACTCGAAGATATCCTCGATGACCATATTACCAGTATCGATCAGATCCCGGAAGGGAATCCGAACCACATCCTTCTTTTCATCCACATAACGAAGTGCGGGCAGATAATATTCCGTCACGAAATCGGGGGACAAGAACAGTTCCAGTCCATTGTCTTCCCGGATGACCGTACGACTCTCATCCCGGTCATCATATATAATTATTTCCGTTGCGGAGCGATCATAATGACGACCTTCACCATCCAGATGTTTCTTCATGACCGAAGGATGGAACTCCAGATAGTGGTGTTTAAAATCATCGCTATCCGCGACAGAAGATTCCAGGATATCTTCATTGAAATAGATGCTGCAATTCTCCATGTCGAAATAGCGATAGAAGTCTTCATTGAAGTTGATCTGTTGGGTATTGGTATTCAGTGCATGCTTCGCCGACAACAACTTCTGCTCGATATCATCGGCAGAGTTCATAGCAGCCAATCGACCAATGTGCACATCACAATTCAGGTTGGACATCAGTTTGCCATAACAGGCCGAACAGATAACACCTTCATTGCGTTTTGGATGTGTACAAGTGATCGGTGTCTTGACATATATGGTTTTACCCACAAGGGAATCATTATCCGGATCAATGATCAGATACTCATCAGAATCGGGATCCAATGTACAAACACGACCATCCAGATTCTTCAGCACTTCCACAGAATCGATATAGCGTTTCCGGAAATGCTTGCTGTCACACTCATAATCCAGATCCACGAATCGAAGCTGGGACATCAACATACTCAGAGATCGTTCCAATGCACCAGCATCTGAAACAGCAAGTTTCAGGATCTCTGCCTTACGCCCACCTGCTGCATCTACCATATGAGCACGGACATCCTTGGTACCCATAATTGTATTGGTTGGGTACGTATATGGAATCGTGTTACCAGACAGATCCGGCTTATTGGTCATATGAACCGCAAACTCACGGAACTGTGCAGCGTTGAACAGACCATTTCTGGTATAGACAGAGATCGGAAGGTCTTCCTGCTTGGAGATAAAGTTCAGCAAATCCTTCGCTCGTTTCGTGGTAATGGCTTCCAGCTCAGATGGAGATAACTGCGCATCCTCGTCCAGGAAGTCACAGGTGATCGACTTCCGAGCCTCTACGGATCGCTGCATCAATGCGATATAGTCATTGTTTGAAATAGACAATGCGAAACGATCCCCAGCAGTGGATGCCCAATAGTTCATGGTGAACTTGGCAAGCTCGATACATTCGGAGATAGCTCGCATGTTGCCCAAAGGACGACACATTTTGATATATTGATCCATCCGTTGACACCAAGCATCCGAACTCCAATGATCCGGAGTCATGGGCTGCCAGTTAGACAGATCAGCGCCCATCAGAATCGGTACACAGAGCATCGTGTAATTCATCAGGAACTTGAACAAGGAGAGTTGGAAGACCTCTCCATGTTTGACCACACGGAACTTGACGCTCTGTCCCAGGGTATACATACCGATGGTTGTATCACCTAAGTGATGTTTATAGTGATTCGCAATCATGATTGCGTTGACATAAAAGTCTGCATAAGTGTGCTCATAGACATTGACGATCTGATCCAATCGTTTGAATAATTTCGGATCGTCTTCTGCAGCCTTTGGAGAATATAGGAAAATGGGATGCGCTGCTTTTTTGGTTAAGTCTTTTCGACTCCGCAGATCCAACATATGCATCCCAGTGTAGTTTGCATCGTTTCTGTCAATTTTCTTTTTACTCATTTGAAAACACCTTCTCGGGACTTATTGTTTCATCTCTATAATTTATCACTCGAATCACAACGAGTTGAGGAACCGAATCAGTTCACTGCAGACCAGCACATCTTCCGGTGTATAAGTCTTACCGTCATATTCCGGATAGGAATAATCCACAATCGTAATGGGACAAGAGATAATCGGAGTGACCTCCTTATAGAACCGATCCAGATTGAACGCCTTCAAATCCGGATACTGTTTGATCCAGTCCTCATAACAGGGATCATTCTGGAACAGACGTTCCAACTTTCTCTTATTATACGGATGTGCGGAGCCTACTTGCAATTTACCACTGATAAAGAACCGAAGGTAATCATAGTTCCTGCTTTCAAAATCACGCTTCATGATCATGATCAGCTTGATGATATCCGACACTTCCAGCATCTTGGCTTCCTCGGTACAACCGATCATGCTGGAATAATACAGATATACGATATACAACTGAGAGTCATTCAGCGGCATTTGGATATGCTCCAGATAATAATCATACTCGTCATGCAATTCTTTGGTCTTCTTGATGTCATTCGGATCCTTGGATTCCATCCGCTTGAAATCAATGCCGACAAGTTCTCCAAGATAATAGATAGAATCCTTGATAGATACGAACGCACGAACACGATCCAGCTGAGAATGGAAGGTATGATCCATCATCCAACGATCGAACCGGGAGATCGTCTCATTGACGGAATCTGATGCCTCCATTTTCATATCGGTGAATTCGTACTTATCCGGCTGCTTCAACTCATTCACAATGCTGTTATCAAAACAAACATGAATGAAGATGATTGCCGATTTACTGAAGACAGCCTTCTGAGAGATGTCAATCAGGAAATCTCGCATCAGCTTATGGGTAAACGAAGTCGGCGTAGTACCGAACCGATGCCGACGACGCCACATGGTGGATTCCTGATTATAAGTCTTTTTCACCCGAGTGGTGGCAGTGTGATACAGCTTATCATACAAGCTGATATCATAATAGTCGTCAAAGACCGGAATGAACGAAGCGAAGATATAATAATACAGATCCTTCTCGTTCAGACCCATCTTCTCCAACAAACGGGACTTCATGTTATAATAATGACCAACGATCGGAATGATGAACTTGTGAATACAACTAACCGCCATGATTGCTTTCAAGTGTTCAATGGTCAGCTGAATCGATTCGTCATAACTCTGATCGGACTTCACCAAGGTATCATCTGTATTATATTCCACCATGCGGATGATCTTCTCCCGCATGGAGTCTGTGGTGAAATATGCATACAGATGCTCCATGAAACTCTCCGGATCGAGATTGATATTCCGATCCATAATCTGATACATCAACTCGAAATAGATGTACATCAGTTCATCGTCGTCATCAAAATACTCGATGAAATAATTGATATACCGGAGGGTGTTGTTGATCTTGTTGATGAAACTCTTCTTGTTCATTTCTGCATAAGAGAGTCTCCGGATGAGATCATTCTCATCCTTGTCATCCATATTGACCTTGAGGCCATCCAGATTCATCATGGCCTCAAATTCAAACTTCAGACGATTGCTGGTGACCGTATCCCCTTTCCCACGGGTTTGGGAATCCAACTTGACATATTCTCCAACGTGACACCGTGCATAATAATCATGGAGCTGGTCCAGAGAAATGTTTTTGTCCGGATCTTTGATCCCATCATCTGCCTTTGGAATGGGGCGTCCATCAAATCTACTATATAAAATAGAATGATAGAGGTCAGGCAGGATTCGTTCCTGCCTTTCCTTCTTGGATAGTTTGGGTTTCCATGGGTTCACGTTGAGCTCATGTTTCGGAGTGAGATGAAGGAACCCGTCTTCATCAACGTTGTGCTCAATATCCGGGTTCATGTGACCCGACCACAATTGTGTTCGTTCGATGATAAAATCATCTATGGACAGTTTCGTTGACTTCTTCTTTTTATTTTTCTTGCCCATTTGTGTTGACTCCTTCTTCCGAACGGTATGTGGATCCCGTTCTCAGATATATAATTTATATCCAGAATTCATACGCTATCCAATTCGATTTACACCACCTTTCTTTCCTCGATTGGTTGCCGGCCTTCGAGTTGCAGTTGATTTTGGTTTGGTCATGTGTCGAACCGTGGAGCCACTAGCAGTTTTCATGGAACCAGCTTTGCGCGTAGCAGATTTCAGCTGCTTTTCAGCTTCTGCTTTTTCGAGTTGTTTCTTTCGTTCTTTTGCACGTTGTTCTTTGTTCGCTTCCAACCGACGTGCATGCATCAGTTCGTCGAAGCTTCGTACATAAGAAAGCATCTCGAGAATGGTACGATAATTCCGACTGTTCATCACAGTTCGGAATCGCATATTATTTATGATGTGAAAGATCGCACAATAGATACTGAAATCCGGAATGGGAATACCGAGACGATTTCGTACAATAGGTTCTTCGGTCACTGCTTCTTTGCCGAGTTCCTTTGCCGAACGAGGAACCAGAAGATTGTCCCGAGGAATTTTGGTACGGAACTGATCAATCATCATCCCTTTTCCATCCGGAGCATTGGGATCGGAATCCATATGATAAAAGATGTATGCATAGCCACCATAGACAAAAGACGGGGAGTTGGAGAAGAATTTCACTTCACAATCTTCGAATTTGGCAGCACCATCTACAGAGGTCAACTGGATGAGGACATCGTAGTAAAATTTGTCAAGACTCTGAGAAGGAACCTTTACCCAGATGATGGCTGTCTTAGACGGCATGATTCGGTAGTAATCTACCACCAATTTCTTCTTTGCAATCAGCGCCTCATATTTCTCACGATACTTTTCCAGTTGTGATTTGATATTGAGTTTGATCGATCCTTTTGTGATAGAAAGCTCGTCTTCCAGAAAGACAGATAATTTCATCGAACACCCCTCCATTCGATGGAATATTTATGTTATGACTGTATAATTATGTATGGTTGAAATTCAAAAAAGAATGAGGATGGATAGTCCCATTTTATTTGGTTGTTATTCTACAAATCAAAAAATAAAAGATCCCCGGAGATCGTAACCTCCGGGGATCAAGCTTAACCATTAACCGTGAGTTCATCGACGATACTTCTGCAGTTATCGATAAAGTAGTCAGTCGGTATGATATCGGAATAGAACGTCAAATCGTCTTTATATATCATGCGATACTTCTCACTATGCATATCAGGCAGTTTAACGGCCATGGTATCCAGATTGATTTCAGCCTGTTTACCGGTGTTAAACCAATCCGTTAAGGTATCTGCTTCAATGTCATAGGTGCAGACGTAAACAGTTCCTGCATCTGCCATCGGCGATCCATCATTTCCGCGATAGATTGGATACATATTGGGATAATACTCATCACTGATGCAGTACCAATCCAGAAATGCACGATTGGTCAATGGATCAAGATACATCTGATAATAGTAACCTGGCTGCAGCAAATAATCCTGGTTGAAGAATGTAACCGGTTGATCTGCAGGTTCTGCCTGATTGATCTGATTCACCACAAAGTTATACCAGATTTGATTCAGACGATTGCTATTCCGATAGATGCGACTTAACCATCCATCTACCTGATTGTTGTTCTCAAAGATCTCATAGTAGTATTCGATGAATGGTCTCGGGTTGACACCGAATGTAACACAAGTACGGTGTACATCACTCAGATCCGGCCAATCAATCAGAGAAGCAAATGTCTCTGTGGTCTCCATGTCGAGTGAATCATCCAGATACCATCGGACCTGTCCACCAGTATCCAGGTAGCGGTTATATTGTACACCGTCTACCTCTTCATAAAAGTCCACACGATCCACTTCAACGATGTTCGGTTCCACATCAGTGGCAGCTGCTATGGTCAATACGGCAAGCGCACCAACAAATGCAAGACTTGTGAACCCAAGTATATATTTCCAAAATCCCATATTTTATCCCTCCTTTATTCGGTTGTTCTGATTTTGATTGAAAAAGAAATCCCCGGAGTTTTCACCCCGGGGATTCTTGGTTGGCTTTAGAGATTCGGTACGATCTCGTTGAATGTAATCTCGTAGAGCTCCCGATCGGTGTAGTCGTTTGTATATTCAGAATAGTAGTGGAACTCACTAATGGGAACATCAGGCATGTTCCATTCATACATAAACGTGCCCGCTTCAGCATCCATGTCATAGATATCAAAGCACCAAATAGTGATTGTACTGTCTTCGATCTGGGCATACGCACCAAGGTATGTATAGCCTTCACGAGATTCATCCAACAGTATCGTATCAGCCGTAGGGTGATCCAGTGAGAATGTTGTATATGCAAGCTCAGTGAGTGCAATGCTAATACCGCGGGCGTACAGATTCTCTCTGGTGGCATAGTATTCATCCTGAGGCCCGATCTGGAACCATTTCAACTGACGATAGGGACCAGTGACTTCATCAAGGTACCAATACCAACCCGGAGCTAACATATAGTCCTCATTGAATGTGACAGGTACCGGCTCCATGTCATAGTACACAGTTCTATCATCTGCAATGATATTGCCAGTTAACGGATCCTGACTGAATACGATCTGATCGTTGCTTTCACGATTGTTGTAGGATTCATTGACACGTGATACAACATCATCATACCAAGAGACTTCATTATACGGATCACTGGGTCCGTCCGCATCAGGCGCATCCGGGTTGATACCGGCATCAGGACTTCCACCAGTTTCCAAGTTTGCGACATATGGATTGGGACTGATACCAAGACTGAGCACAAATTCACTCAGCTCATCCAGGGTTGCACCGGTGGCTATGAAATCACTTACCTGCTTGGTCAAACGAGGATTTTCCATGTTGTCGTAGATCCACCGCACTGTCCCATCGTTATCGAGCAGTTTGTTGTAGACCCAACCATTTCCTTCATTGATGACCCGATCAATACGCTCTTGAGTAGAGTTATCGGTCAGATAACTGTAATCAGCATTCTTAATTTCTTCTTTTGTATTGGCGGTCGGTGTTTCATGGGGTGTCTCCGTTGTTTTCTCAACGCTGTCTGCGGTCTTGTTTCCGCCACAGCTTGCCAGTCCGACTATCATTGCGATAGCCAGAAGGAATGTGATTACTTTTTTGTACATGATTACATCCTCCTATTTTTATTTGTTTTTGTTTTGAAGGTTGTCTTCCTTCACTATTATAATATGTACTTCGAATTTGTTTGAGACCGGAAAAGGCGTAGGGTAACTCCCTACGCCTTTTTTATTCATCATCCACTGGCTTTGTGATTTCCGGTAGATTCTGTCGAATCCAGGATTCAATGATTTCTGCATTTGGATTCATGGAACCAAGTTCATCCATGAATTTGTATGCTGCTTCATAAATACGGTTTGGATCATCGATTTGACCATACATTCCATTGTATGCACATTCCATTTGAACAACGCCGAGTGTGTACATGAACATGCCAAACATATTCAGCATACATTCTGGATATGTCATCTCTTGGATTTTGTTATAGATATCTTCAATCATTGCTATCACCTAATTTTGATAAGAGTAGGGACACTCGGCCATCTGCTCAGCTAACCATATCATCTGGTTTATTTGTCAGTTGCTTTCGTCTGGATCTTCCATTCCCGCGATAGCCAGAACCAAGTATTCCCTTCCCCATGCGCACACATGGCGGTTGTATACGAAATCGAAGAGAAGGATGTTTGAGATCTCAAATCAGCGAGGTGATGTACAGCCAAGGTTTCGGAGGTGAACCATAACCACTTTGCCAACCGCCATGTATATAGATGTAGTGTGCCATTCAAAAGTTAATAACCCGACAAATCACTTTTGAGAACTTGCCTGCTATTCTCTTTTGTCCACATTTGACCTTTGTTGATTTTGAATTTGACGATGAATTCTACTTTGGTTGATTCCTGAAGGGTTTCCTTAATTCTTTTTGCCAGATGACTACCAGACATTTCATTACCGTCTACATCATGTTCTTCTGAGTGTTCCGGAACGGTGATGTAAATCGTAGTGGGTCTGGTGGAATCATCAACCTTGTCAAGCCGAATACCGAATGATGCCCATCCAATAAGCATACCGATTAAAACATCACGACTGGTCATTGATTCATTGATCTCCATTCATGATTGCATACTGGGATTCATCATAGGGGTCCACAATCCGCCAGTCATCCGCAAGCATATCAGCCTGGGAAGCCAGCCAGCCCATCTGAACCCCAGAGGTACCAACAAAAGCCAGACACTGATTGCCAATCGCGTCATGCTCCACGTTGATGATTTCACCCTTCACGTTCACATAGCTGATGCGAGTAGCAAGCTCCACATACTGGTTCTTTCCGTTCCAACCATTTCGAGCAATCTTCTTTCCAGCTTTAACAGCCTGAATGGCTTCACCGAAAGAGAGACCCTCCGTTCTGCGACCCTCAAAAGAGAGAACCATACCATGCTCAGGGATATCAAAGCTTGGAGACGGAGTAATTGTCACATCCCGGGAAGCCATATGGAATGTGAGAGGAAGAGACACATTGGTCAGATTGTCGAACGCAACGAAATCGCTATCCTCATGGCCAGTACAGACCCAATTGATGAACTCCTTCAGCTCACCAACCGTGATAAAATGGGGATCCTCCCCAAGCTTGCCACCAACCTTCGGAACATCGATGTCAGTGTTCTCACCAAACGCCTTGTTGATACGATCTTTGTAATTCCACATCATGTACTCCTCCTTAAATATAATTCATCATAAAACCATCCACATGGAAGGTTTCTGCCCGAGCGAGTTCCATAACCAACACAGAGTTCTCCAAAATATTGGTCATAACAGTAACAGGTTCCGTAATTTGTGCACTGATGATAAGTGGTTTCTTTTCCTCACCCATTTCAACCCGTACCGTTGGATGATCGTAAAAATCATTGCGTATGAACTTCGGTTTGAAGAGATCATTGAATTTACTGGGACCATCCATTGCCATATAGAATTTCTCCAGATCAGCGTATTCAATGAGTTCATTGTATTTATCCACTCGGGTGTCAGTGAGTTCTCCAACTTCGTACATATTTCCGATCAAATCATCCAGAGTAGCAATCAGTGCACGATTGATCAACGCGAGGATTCTGGTTTTACAGTTGAACGACGCGATAAACTTGGATGGGATGATCAGATCACGACACATTTTATGGAGTTTATTGGTAACCTTGATTGCTACCAGAATGCTGTTGGACGGCATGACACCATACTTCACACCCTCAGCGGCTGAGATGATCATATCCAGGAAGAGTTCAAATTTTCTCTGAGAATCCTTCAGAAGTTTGGAACCGACTTCCACTTCAATGAATTGTCCATAGACAGCCTTCAGTCTCTTCTGGAGTTTGAACTTCCGGGCTTCAGATTTCTCTGCTTTGATCTCAGCACGAAGATCGTCATACCGCTTCTGTGCAACAGGACCAAGCTCTTTGTTGATCATGATACCTTCTGCATCATCAAAGATGACCTCATAGGGCTTCATGAACAGATCCTGCATCTTAGCCAGGCAATGGGGATCGGAATCAAATGTAGCCAGTTCTTCGATCTCTCTACCGGCAGCCTGCTGAATATTGAATGCTTGGTACAGCATGGACTCGAAGGTCATGGAATTGACCAGTCCGCCCATACCATATTCATCCGTGATGATGGTAGACAGATCCTCGATCATGTCGTTATCCATCTCACGATAACGGTCAATCGTATAGATAGCCACATTGTTGAGCTTGCCAAGATCCCCCATCTCAGCTTTGTGTTCATTGATATACTTGACAAACTCTTTGGTGGAACGTCTGGTGGCCTCCGTCAGTCCATTGCACAGAAGCACAACCACAATGGGAAGATCATCATAGATATACTGACCATTCTCATCCATACCAACTGCAGCACGAAGCGGCTGGGTCATCAAACCATAGATGGTTTCAAAGTGAGCAATATCCAGCATGCCGTTACAATGGAGAATAACCGTATGGGGTTCCTTCTTGTTGATCGGACGAATGCTGAACTGCTTGGTCGCTTTGATCAGTGGATGCATATAGGAAGTTACTTCGAGATCAGATTCGATGTTGCTCTTCTGGGGAATGATATACGCACCCTCCAACATGGCATCCTTCAGTTTGTCATATACTTTGGCAGTGAATTCAGCATCTTGGGTACAGGTGTACAGCATGGAGAGTAAACGCTCATCGTTCATGGGAACGGATTCTTTCTTGATATTCTCATTGATCTCCTTAATGACTTCCTTCCAAAGCTTGCGGAACTCTGCCATCGGATAGTTGAATCCATATTCCCGAATCATCCGATAGAGATTGGTGTAGAAGACGGTCATGGTAGTGGTTCCGTCTCCAACCTTTCTTCCCTGATCGTAAGCCGCCTGGAATAGCATCTTGCGGACGTACTCAGAAAGTTTGTTGTCGAAGGTGAGGGACTCCAGTACCTCAAGACCATCACGGGTGTAGTACGGTTGTCCGTCCTTCGTGATATATGCGTCTGCCGCGCCAGGTCCGAATACGGAAACAATGTCGTTGTGGATCTCCGTGATTGTGCGATCGATGATGCTGTGCATGTAATCTCCACGGAGCGCGTTTGATTGTATGTTAAGGTCTCCCACATCAGGTGCCGCCTTTCTGTTCAGATTGCAGTGCAATGCGATTTTTGGTTAAGTTACTGTATGGATCAATGGTTCCGATCTCATATTGAAATCCAGCTTCCAGTTGGGACAGGATATCCGCATGTTTGATGATTCTCATGGGATGACCATGGAAATCAAACTCAATGAAATTGTAACGATAGTTACAAATCATCAATGTCATCGGACTTTTGTAATTTCGTCCGATTAACTTAACGGAGAGGATAGTTGCGTAATCGGCACTGCTCAATAATAACGCATTGATCTGATTGGTGATAATATACTCGACGATGGGATCTGGATCGAAGATATTGTCCACTGGGACATCTTCGAACTTGATATTCCCATCTGCAAAGTCGGGTTTGTGCTTGTCGTTTTTATAGTGCATCCACGCCATGGAGATCCCAGGTCGATAGAATACGGTATATAGATTCTTGCTCAGTTCTGTATCAATTGCTTTCGCATTGGGGTTGGACAGCATGGCGTTGATGTATTGATCTAACTCAGTGATTGTCATGCCGGAGTTTTGATAACTCTTAAAGTTTTCAAATGGATTGATGTTGGAGCAGTTGGACCGGTAATAGTCCAACTGCTCCATTCCATCATGAATCTTGCTTAGCATGGTCAACCACTGGTCATCCATATCATCAAAGAAATGCCGATCCAAGAGCAGATATCGGAACAGATCATAACTGTGATACCGAGTGACATCAAAGTCAATGATCAACAGCCGAGATTGTCTTTGGATCAACTCATTGGGATCTTTGATGATCAGACCAGAATTGTCCATGGTTAGTTCCCCTGGGCAAAGTCATTCAGGGACACATTCTGAAGCTGGGAGACATCCAGGTTGATATCAACGGGCTCGTCCTGCATAGCCGCCAGAGCCTGCTGATAATTCTGCTGGTTGGGAGTCTCAAACGTTCCCTGAGAAGACTGAGGCTGACGAGGAGCATTGTAAGAGCCTCTCTGGTAGTTGCTGTTACCACCACGGTTGCCATATCCACCAGAGCGCTGATAACCGCCACCGCTGGAAGGATTCTGATTCCGGGTATAGGAGCTGGTACCAGAGGTTTTCTTCTCCAGCAGTTCCTTGGACATGTCTACGCCAAGAGCGGCAGAGACAGCGGACAGAGCCTTGAAGGTAGCCATGCGGTCATTCTTCTTCAGCTCAGAGATCGCATGCGCCTGTGCCATGGTGAAGGCATCCACCGCCGCATCCACTGCCTTACGGAACTTCTTGAACTCACCAATCTTGGAGATGTCTTCCTTCAGAGCACCAGTCTGGTGATCATACCCACGGATGAACTTGGTGTTATCAAAGGGATAGAACTCCATGACATTGGTACGGTTCATGTTGTCCAGTCCCTTGTAGACCACCAGATAGATACCAGTGGACATCTTGATGTTGTCACCGTTGGAGATCTCCAGGATAGAGTCCTTCTTGGAACCAACCCGGATACCCACAGGGGTGAAGGTACCATTGGCCTTGATGGAGTCGGAGACTTCTTCACACATTGCAGCGAGGTCTGCCAGAGAAGTGAACGAGATCACCTGACGGAATACCTGAGCATTCTTCCGAGCTTCCCAGTTAAAGGGAACACCGGGAGGACAAGTCGCAATCTCCAGAGAGACGTTCCGTCCCCAATAATTGAAATTCATGAACTTTCCAGCGGCTTCATTCATGAACCCAACGCCAGTAGAGGACACATAGTCCTGGGAGGGCTGCTGAGGACGAGCGCCTCCCTGTCCACCGCCATAGCTTCTCTTCTGACCTCCCTGATAGTTGTTGTTTCCACCATTGTTCCACGGCATAATGATTGCCACCTTTCTTTCAATACTGTATTAGTCTGTTACAATCGTGATGAAAAAAGAATTATTCGGTCTCGCTGTAAATCCAATTGTCGTAATATTCGCTTTCATAGATGGTAGATAACTTTTTGTAGTATTCAACTGCTGCTGCATTCAGATCCTCCAGAGTACCAGTGTTACCGATTTGATAGTCGTAGTGAACTTTGCCATCGGCAACTTGGCTGTCGCAATCATTCTGCCAATCCTCAGCATTCTTTCGACCATACATGAAGAGCGTGGTGACAAGGAACCCAGCGTTGTTGAATAATTCCACAAAAGAGTTGATCTCCGGACTCTCTCTGGAGTAAATGAAGATATATTCGATGAATCGATTGGTCTTAACGATATCAATGACCCGATTCATAATATATTGCCTGGGACCATCACAATATCTGGACCAGGCCATCTTGACATCGTTCATGAACTGTCTCCAGGGATCATCTTTCTCTTTGACGGATTTCTGAATGGAAGCTCTTACATGATCACCATCCTCTCTGATGTCTTCCATAAGCAGCACCATGTTGACTGCAGTGTATACAAGATCCACCGTGCTGAGTCTCATAACACGAGAAACTCGACTGTTTGTACTAGCAACATCCGTAAAGCCGTCTACAAAGGTATCCTTCCCGACAGCACCTGCACCGTTCAGGATGATGATGATAGGAAGCTTCTGCATATTGGAGCGATCTGCGATCTTAACCAGGGAATTCTCCTCAGGGATATTGAACAATTGCTCCAATGCCTCCCGGGATCTACCACGGGAGGTTCGTAATCTCATTTCGTACTCCAGACTGTACATACTCTCATTCTCCTCCTCTGTTAAATACGAACGATATTTGTGTAATATGCCATGGAACTGCCATTATGTGTTGTTTCACCCTTTGCCAATGACAGAGGTCTCATCAGCTGTGTAAACAATGCCATGTTGTCATGAACGATGGTTTCGACATCGATGATTGCCAATACCCAATCAGGAACTTCATCCAATGTATCAGGTAATGCAATCGTCTTGATACCCTTACCTTTCTTCACCTTACCAGTTTCCGGATCAATCGTATCACCAATCTCCGGATTGGTATCAAACAACTCGATCATCTTGTGATAAATCTCTGGCCACTGCTCCAACTTGGCGACATCCTGTTTATTCCGCAAGACAACCTTCACTTGTGTGGTAATCGCCGGATATTCAATCGGATCTTCAGGAACCAGATAGTTCCATACATACGTTGCTTTGAATGCTCCAATTCGCATGGGATTCGCATATGCATCCGGAGATTTTACTTTAATCGATCTCTTCAAGAAGCCCATATCACCAGCTTTGATATCCTTGGCGATATTCTTCTGGAAATCGGAGATGGCTCTGTACGTTCTCTGGAGAGATACCACGCCATCTTTTGGTTGTAACAACTGACCAACCAAGATGTCTTTGTATATGAAATCCGATGTTCTCTCACTGGCTGTACTCTTGAAGAAGTTAACTCCCTTTACATCCAGTTTCGGTTTCTCATACACATGAGACTCCTGTCTCAACATCCATCCGATATACGACTTCTTTGCATGAGTCACGATGATACGGCCATAATGGAATTCATTCTTCATCTTGATGTATCCACGGTCTTCCTCTGCAACATTCACCTTCCCAAGATAATGCCACAGTGTTTCTTTGATTCCTTCAGAAGTAATATATGACAAAATGTTGATCAGTTTCAGATGTTTCATTTGACGATTTTCGAAATCGCCATTACCATCTTTTCGAGCCAAAGTCTTCGGGATGACATGATTCTCCAAAAACTCACACTGATTCTGATATCCCAACATCAAACTATCCGTATCGGATACCGGAATTCCATATCGTTTCTGATATCTCATTCTGTCTTCATATCGGAATACACCGTATTGATAGTTGATGAACTCCATTACAATAGATGCCAACAGATCAAGATCATCTTTGATACTATCCGGTGGTTCATTCGGATCGATAAAGAACGGTGGTTTCTCAGAACCGTCTTTGTTCTTCTTTTTGAACTTGCACTTCGTTTGCATGATCTTCGTCAAAAGCTGTTTCGGTCTGAAGTTTAAATCAAAGAACTCCAAGAGATTCGCTTTATAATATGTACGGATCTGAAGTTCCGGACTCAAAGCTTGATATACTCGATGAATATCTTCAACATTTGCAAATGTCTCATGTAGAAATTTCTTTTTGAAACGAGTCACCCACTCTTTCTCGGATGGCTTATAATCAACTACATCGCTTGTAACATATTTCCAATTAGACTGTTCTGCTACAATATGATTGATCCAGGTGTAAAACTCATCCATATTGAAGAACTTAACAAAATCTGCCAACAGATTCTCTACACCTTGTGCCGCTGTAGATAGCTGACCACGACCACAACTGGTCACACTCATTGCCGAGTGCATATTGAACAAAAACGAACTCCTTTGACCTTCAGCACCATATCCAGAGTTCGCCGCCTTCTTGTCGTTCGCTTGCTGAATATCCTTGACGTTTGCCAGGAATACATCACCAGCGTCCAATGCCGCAAACTTTTCCTTCTTATGAATCGTTCGAGCATCCAACATACATTCTTTGATGATCTCTGTATTCAAATTCCGTTTCATGTGTTTCGGATAAAAGAATACCCCAGATTCTGCGATCAACGGTTTGAATGATTGGATCCAGTCTACACACTCACCCAACGTGGTGTTGTAGACAATATTCTCATAACTGTTATAAATCTTTGCATCATGTTCCGTGTACTTCTTTTCATATTCCGCTTCTACAAATTCTCTGATCTCTTTTCCAGACAATTCCGGGTTGGTCAATTTCAAGGATTGTATCATCGCATCAATCCATCGTTTTCGTAAAAAGTTACATGCCATAAATCAACAATCCTTTCGGATTTATTCCTACTAAATTTCTGTTATGGGCACACTAAGCATTGAAAAACAAAACATTTCTATAAGCAACGATAGGATGGGAGATTGCTTACTTGGACTCTAAGTAATTTCTCGCCAACCATAAGTGCTTATTTTGATGCATCAAATGAAAACAAGGAGGTATATACCGTGAGTGTCTTGAAAGACATGCGCAACTTTGTCGCCGGGAAGATTGACGAGTCTGCCCTGCGCGCTTCCATGGCCAAGGATATGGAAGATGCCATCGATGAGTCTGTTTATGACTTTGAGAATGATCCCGAGTTCATGCAGGAGTGTGCTGACGCCTGTATGGCTTCCATCATCCAGGATATGCTGATGGATGAGACTGCCATGGATGAGCTGGATGAGGATGTCAAGGATGCCTTCCTGCGTGTGAAGGATTACCTGGCTGAGAACGGCATCATGTCCGAGGCTACTGTGTCTCTGAACAACCCCAAGGTCAGTATTGTCCGGTTAAGTCGCGCCAGCAGGCTAAAAAGACTTACGTCCATCATTTCCCTCAAAATGGCACGGAAAGAAAACTCCAACGACTATCGGAAGTACAAGATCTCTACCAAGATGAAGAAGACTTACTTTGCCAAGATCCTTGGCAAGTATCAGAGCAAGGCTGAGCGCCTGGCTCAGAAGCTCATGATGAAGTCCCGTAAGGGCAAGGTTGCTGCGGTAGTCGACCAGAAGAAGGCCGAGTCCGCAAAGAAGCATTCCGGAAAGAAGTAATGAGTATGGGGAGGAGCATTTTGCTCCTCCCCATATCTCTTTTTGGTAAATGATTCACTATGGCATCGATTTGATCAAATTCTGGAGATAATACGAATCATATCAACAGAAGATTCGATGTAACTATTGATTTCAACTGCATCAAGAACGGAGTTGATATTGCGAATTGTGTTTAATCCATCTTCATCAACACCAGATGTGACAATTTCAGTGACTCGATTATAAAGAAAACATATCCGAATAATGGATTTTGAATCACACTGTACAATTTGATCATAAATCCGATCAAATTTATCATTGAACGAACCAGAAGTATCCAATGCATTCTGCATAATAATTCTCAACGTATTCTGTTCTACGAGGATATTATAATATGTCAACCCAAGAGCATTGAATTCATGCTCAATGTTGTTAATGGCTGTGTCAATATCAATATCTCCACTGCGATACCTATGATTTACTGCAATGATGATGTTATTTGAAATAATAACCTGGTCATCGGGGTCATTGGACTCAGCAATCATAGCTTTTAGTTGATCACGTGTAGTATCAGACACTTCACCTGTATGTAGATCTGATATATACGCGCTCAACAGCATGAAATTATTAATCATATATGATAACCTCCCTAGTGTCTAGTATTATCAGTGCACTGACCAAAGCAATTTTCACTACATGCTTTTTTGCAGGTTCCGCTGCAACCACTTTTACATCCGCGTCCAGAACATGATCCAGTACATCCATCTGATCCACAGCGCCATGTACAAGCAGTGTCACAATCACCTTTACAACCACCACTGCAACTTCCACTACATGTTCTGTCACAATCACCGCTGCAATTATCGCTACAGCTCCCGCCACATCCCGAGCAACCATTTGTACAACTGCCAGTACAGTTTTGTGCACAGGATCTAGTACAACCATCTGATCCACATGATGTTGTACATTTGCCAGTGCACCCAGTAGAACATGCTTGTGCACAAGCATTTGTACATGATCCACTACATCCACCAGTGCATGATGTTTGGCATAATCCAGTGCAAGATGCTTTGCATCCACTATTGGCCGCATTCATTCCAATCGCTGATAACCGAGTTACCTCAGATTCCATTGATGAAATTTCTGATTCATTTATATCATCCGCAGTTGCTGATAAGCTCATTGATATCGCATTTAGTGGAGTTGCATTCTTTTCATAGTGCTCTTTTTTAATTGCACCATTTGTAATTGGTTGCACTGAATAATCGTATTTTGTACCACCGTATGCTGCAACTGAGCCCACTTGATTTCTCCGATTACACTCAGCTTTTATTTTCGCTTTCAGCTGTTTAATGCGATCTGCTGATATTCGACTCATTCTTTAATCACCTCCATTTCCATTTTCTTTAAATATTCATATTCACTCGCACCGATAATGGGTATAGCCCATTCTTTTGGGCAGTACAATTTGTGAGGTCGTGTAATATCTGAATATCCAGCCTGCAGTAATTTAAATGTGTGGTATGCAATTGCTAATGAGCGAGCTTGATGCATGATACAATGATACGTAGTTCTTGCACCGATAATACCAGTTACCTCATAACCATACCCTGGGCAATTACCACATCCAGTTGAAATTGGACAATTTTCACATTGCGTGCCGTGATATTGTGATTTCATTGATACATTTCGCATCATTTCAATATTCTGTTTTTCTTCTGCTGTAATTCCAATACCATGGTCAACATGTCCAATATGAATGAGTTTTATGGTGTCTGGATTACTTGATGGCGCATATCGTAAACATGGATAGATAAAACCATTTGGAGCTAAGCTTAGCATTAACCCAAGTCCACCACAATATGTTTGATCAAGATCTGAATCGCTTGCTGGTTGGCATATCGCTGTGTTCAGTATAGAAATACTATTGGTAATATATCTTGGATGCTCAAGTATGAAGTCTGTTAGCTTCTTTAGCTCGCTATATAGAATCCTAGCATGCTCAAGTTGCCATCCTTCTTCATAGACACAATTAATGTGAATATTCTCGTATCCATTTTGCATCATTGAAATAACAGCGGATGATGCCATGCGCACATTTGTTGGTGCTAATGTAATTTTTGTGGAGCCTCTACCAACGCCAATACGGCGATCCCAATCTTTAGCCGCAGCAAAAGCTCTATCGTATGTTGGGTTTCCATTTAAATCCAATCGGCACATATCATGTATATCACGATTACCATCAACCGTAATGTTGATGCCGATTTTTCCCATATATTTACGGATATATCGTTGCACTTTATCAGTGAAATACAACAAGCCATTAGTGCCGATGGAGATTATAAATCTGGTAGCCCACGGGTGATTTAACCGAATCATTTCAAAAATCATGTATTCAGTTAATTGATCGATCAAATCAATTTCAAGCAGCGGTTCTCCGCCGATGAAATCAATAACGCAACCAGGACATTCTCTTGATTTAATATAACATGATGTACGTTCATCTGATGCCAGAATCAAATCGATGAACTTTCTACCAGTTTCAAATGACATAGAATCTGGCGTTTTATTATGCTGGTAACAATACGTGCAAGCCATATTACACGCTTCCGTCACCTGAAACGTGACATCTCGGGTGAAGTTTGCACCGATTTTCATTTCCTCCCGAGGTTGTTCATCAGGAAACAGTGCTGACAGCTTATCAGCATAACTGATATCTCGACGATCATCTCTGGTCATTCTGCAGACTCACCTACTTCAACAGTCAGTGTGCACGTATCAAAATCCAAATTCCATTTAGCATTCGGATATTTAGGAGCCACAAAGCCCATTGTAATTTTGGTCTTCATCATCTCATACTGGCAATGGAACTCAACATACTCATCATGATATCGTTTAAAAATCGGGTTATCAGTATCAATGCCATGTTCCATGCAATATGCCAACAATGCTTGACGAGCATTGGTTTCGTACATATATGATTCCGTCTGGTCTACGATATCCTCAGGGATAGTGAGATGAATGATTTTCTTACTCATACATGATTTCCTCCTAAAAATAGTTTAAGTGTACATAACAGGAACTGCAACCCAAGCACTACCATTGTGATACTTTAGGCCGTTGTTCGCTCTAGTATCGATCCAAAAAACATTAGTATCAGACGGTGCAGACGCCGCAGCAACGAAGGGTTTCCAAGTAGCCAGATTACTTCCATCCGGCATAATAACAAGAGAAGCTTCCGTTTCGAAATGAACCAGATCGTAAGATCCAGAAGCGTTCTTACGATGCAATCTTTGTCGTAAAGTTGCCACAGAGCACACCTCCCATCAGTTTTACTCTATCTACAAGGCTCGTTAGGACTAAGATGAAAAAAAGATCATGGGAGAGGATAAAACCTCTCCCATGATTATATTATTTTGCGCGTCTATATATGTAATCGAACAACCTCATTTGATCCCGTGCAGATAGCTTTGATTTGATTTCCATCATATGTTGATGCATAGACTGATCATCTTGTGCAAGGAGATAGTCAGTGCGATCCATTCGATCCAATTGATCGCTGTATTGCATCAGTATGCCGGTCAATCCAACGATTGATCGTGCATCATCAAGTAAATAACTGTCATCATTCATATGAAACAACCGCGATGACATAATAACCACTGCCAGCTCGATTTTCAATAGTCATGCTTCCGTATCCGGGAGTAACACGCAACAAGGCGTCAGTTGAGTCTCCTCTGCTATCGTCTTTGAATATGGTAAGTTGAGATCCAGTTGAACCACTTTCGTTGCGCAAAGTACCAGTTGCAGGAGTATCACCTTCAGCACGGTTGCAGTATATTGATAACGACTTAAACACTTTATTACTTCTGAACTGGATTGTCTTAGATGATCTGGAGCCTATATAAAAGGTAATAGCCTCAGTAACCAATCCGCCTCCACCTGATCCCTGTGAAAGTTCATCCAGTTTGGTGTTGATATTATCTAATTGCGATTGTAATTCACTGATTTGGCTAATACTATGAGTGTGGCTTGAATTTGCTTTATTGTTCAACTGCGATTGTAGATTAGAAATATCAGAGATGCTATGTGAGTGATTAGTGCTCGCCTTCCCATTCAATGTGGTTTGCAGATTCGTGATATCACTGATTGCATGACTATGATTCAGCGCGGCTTTCTGTTTTAATAGGTTATCTGTCTGGTATTTTGTGTAGTAATTGGATAAATCCACATCACCGCCAGCCGCTGCTTCATCAATGGCTGCACGAAGCTCACTTTCAATCTGATCCACCTGTGTCTTTGTATAGTAATAATACAGACTACTGGTAGAACTGGTCACATATTGACTATGTGTATGCCCGATATCAGATTTATCATCGAGCAGATTATCCGTTTCTGACTTGGTATAGTAGTCAGAAAGATCAACGTCTCCTCCCGCGGCAACCTCATTGATTTGTCTTTCAAGGTCGTCTCTCAGATCATTGATTTGTGTGTTTACAGTTCCCTCAAATGCCAGTGCACGCCGTTTTGCAAAGGCTTTTGTACTTCCACAAACAAATTTGTTCAGGACTCATGTTATAAAAAAAGAAACACCCCGGAGTTACCCGGGGTGTTTTCATGTTTAATATCCTACCCACTCGAAGGGGTAGATGGTATCGTCTCCTCTGTCAAGCTTCTCACGAAGATCCTGCATGACTTTGTCAATGTTCTCCGCTGATACATCTCCAAGCTTCACTGTGGTTCCGTCGATGGTCAGCATCAAATGGTATCCAGGATTCGGATCACCAGTGACAGCCATTACAGCGAAGTTCTGCATACAACTGATTTGAATATCCGTGGATTCTGGATTGAAGTACCAGCACGTATCCCGATCTTGGTTGAAGATCACCGGATAATCCATAGCGAATTCGAATTCCTTTGCTGAACACATCGTTTTGTACAACTTTTTGATACGGGAATCATAGAAATCATCAAAGTTGAAATGTGTATTGGAGAACGCCGGAAGAGGATCTTTTGTATCGAAATTGAAATAACAGTTAATACTATCTTTCGGAACATAAATTCCATTGTCATCCAATACTTCATGGACAAAATAATATCCATTCTCAGCGCAGTCATCAACAGAAGCGTCATAATCGGTTGTTTCGACTCGCATGATCTCGTTTTCATCCGCAATGTCCAGATAATAATGATTTATCATGTATTTCCGAAACGCTTGCTTTGTCTCACTGCGATCCTGGAGTTCAACGCAATGCGATAAGTACGATTGTTTATGCGGATATTGCAGGAAATATTTATCTTTATTTGCTTCACGCATCTTCGGATTACCAAACATTGTAAAGAAGATACCACCCATGACAGCATCCTCTACAGCTGCTATCTGTGTAATCCACTCTTCGTATGGAAGATATACGTCTTTAACAGCCACGTTAACCACAAACCTTTCTGATAAAATGAAATGTGGTGGAGGTCTTGTTCCTCCACCACATTATACTCAAAACAACGGTTTCTTCGGATGTAACCGAATAAACCCATCTTCCGTACGGAATCCCTTGTGTCGGTTCTCCTGGATAGATTCAGCAGTATCGAAGATCTCCTGGAAGTCGACGCCCTTTCGTTTGCTGGATTGAGCCAACTCCACCAGAGTATCAAGCTCATCTTCGGTTAAGCTGATTCCACCAGCCAGCACCAGACTTCCGTCTTTGACGAAACACTTCCGAATGTCCAGTTTCGGTTCATTGGTTCCCCACTGAACTTTTGCGAAGATTTTGTTTTTCTTCTCATTCAGATACCCGTATTCTTCTTGGATATCCACAGAGAGCTGCTTATCTTTTTCTTTTGCCATGATATTCTTAGCTCACTTTCATCGCGGAGATTTCATAGCGATCTCCAAAATCGTTGTACAGTTCGAGCTTATAATGCTCCAGTCGTTCTTCGTTGGTCTTTGCTTGATCATCAATCTCGACTACATTATAGTGAACGTACTTGCAATTCGTGTAATCAATACGCCCACTATTTTCATCGATTACGATATCCTCCGCAATCTCATGCCAATCTTTGTTCAGATGAAATGCAACATCAATCAACAACTGCATGGTAGCAAGCTCGATTTTACGAGCCATCACAGTAACAGCTGTATCGTATGTAGCGATTTCTGTGGATGTGTTGCTGACCAGTTTCTCCAGATGATCTCCGATACTGGTCTGATACCGGATGACTCCAATTCGATATTTCTTGGTGTCATTCCGGAGGGGTGTTAATCTCACCACCATAGTTAATCGTCCTCCCCAAGCATCTTCTCTGCTCTTTTCTTGATGAGTTTCTTGAACTCCTTGCCGATGTCCTTGGTGGTCTCGGCAATGAACTTTTCAAATGCCTTGGAAGATTCCTTCTCCATCTCCTTGGTTGTCGTAATGGAAATGGAGATCGAAATCGAGGCATCTTTTCGTTTCGAAGTTTGGAGCTCCTCCGGGAGCTCCACATATATGGTACCTGATTTATTGATCATAATCAACAACCACCTCTACGATATCATTCAGATTACAGCCAAGACGTTCACACAATCGAACCAATGTTCCAGTGTTCACATTTTCATTATGAACAAGCCGGTACAAAATCGTTGGTGAAAACGTATCCCGCAATGAATTTAAACGCAAACCACGTATTGATAACAGATCAAATAGCGGTTTGTAACTGATGCGTTTCTTTTTCATAGATATTTGCATTTGTTCTTGTTCTTCTTTTTGGACTTCTTCTCGGAGTCATCCGCCGCTTTCTCAGCCAGCTTCTTTTGCTCCTTATACCGAGTCTGACGTTTCTCAGTCAGACCAATCAGATACGGAATCACTTCCACCGGATCATAGCTGTGCGGATTGACGCTGTGCTCCACATTGATCCAGATGGGATAGCTGTTCTCTTTCCCATCGATGATGATCCGTTTCTTCTTGTCGGCAGTCTGGCCTACGGTTTCGATGCCAACTTTGAAGTTCGGATCTGCCAAGGAAATTCCCAGACATGCCGCAATGGTGATCGGAAGGTTGCAGTCGATATACATCACTTCCTGCAGCTTCATGTCGGAGCCATCCTTCTTCAGCTTCACAGCAGGTCTCCCAAGCTCGTCATATTCGATCTTATACTTAGGAGCGACGATCTTCTCGAATCCAGTAACGCCACTCAGGTCGTTATCCTGGACAACAAAGAAGTAGCGGTTCAATCTCAAGAACCAACGGATGGGAACATTCTCCACATGACCGTTGGCACTCTGGTGCTCCTCCGATGCAAGCTGAGGAGCGAAATACATCCGCATCTTTACCCGACCCTCTTCATACAGGATCGAGATCTGATGCAGAAACCCGATCTCGTTCAGTGTCATCGGTTCACCGAACATTGTACTCTTGTCCATTGCGATAGCATGCAGAAGCCCAACCATCAGCTTCTGTAGTTCATGACCAAAGCCCATTGGCTTGAACCGCGTGTGGACAACGTCGTCATAAATTACATTGTGGGGATATTCGCTATCCCGCAGCATAACCTCGTTTGGGGTTTCATACCTTTCCTTTTTTTGTTTTTTGCTCATGATGAATACTCCCTTCTTCTATTGGAATCCAGAGGATTCTCTGGATTATCCTCATTCATATAATTTGTCTTTGGATTTTAATCGCTATAATAGTGGTTCCACGAATCTTCTTTTAATTGGCGAAGAAGCCATTTCAATAACATCCGTGCTCTTGGTAAGTTAATACCAGCTGAAACGATTATTGCGTTTTCTGCTGAAACAACTCGTAATCTAGATTTATATTTGCTCCCGGGTATTTTATACATAACATATTCATGAATATCCTCATCGAACCGATGCATTGCATTATATGCTAATGTATGTGCGGTTTTCTTATTAACAATACTGCGTGCAATATCTGTACTGCTATAATATCTTTCACCGTCAATTATGAATGATCTGATTCTCCCAAATATTTCATGATCTATTCGGTCAACTATGTAATCTTTATACACATTGTATTTCACACAATGTTTTAGTTTGCGCCCCATAATCAAAACACTCCTTTTTGCTACTACGGCTAAAAGGTCATAGCGTTGTATAGTCTTTCACATATATAATTTGTATTTCGATTATGAACGCATCATATTGCGATGTTTGTTCTGTTGTAAAAAATGAATACCCCTCCCATATTTCAGGGAGGGGTATTTTGTTTGGATTAGTTCAGAGCCGTAACAATCGTACGACCAAACGCAGTCAGGAACTGCGGACTGATCGTCGTATCATCCCCATACTTCGTAGAAGCATAGTAGCTCTGGAAGTTGAACTGGGGATCCATCGTGGAGACATACTTCAGATGCTGATGCATGACATTGATCATAACCGCTCTCAGATTGATCATATCCTTCCGGACCTTCTCGGACTTCTCACTTGCCTTACGACCCAGATAGTGACGATCGATCAAGCTGATCATGTAGTAGATCTTGCACAGCTCATACTTGACCGTGTCCAGATTCCCAGCTTTTTCAGCAGCTTTGATCAGTTTCAGAGACTGTCTGAAGTGGGTATCCAGCTGATCATATTCTCTCCGACGGATAACGATATTGCCGTTCTTGTCGAACTTCAACTTGAAGCTTTTCAGATACTCCAGGAATCGATCCACGACACTCTCATCCATCATAGCAAACTGATAACCCAGCACCAGATCACCAAACGGATTGTCACGATCCAGGTCGTAGGTAACTGATTCATTCTGTACCTTACGAGACATCTCTTCCTCACGGAGAATCTGTTTGGTTCTCTTATCCACCAGTTTCTGATCATACTTCATCAGATCACTGCCACCAATGACATAGGTTGCATAGTCCGTGTTCTTGAAGTCATCCGGATCCTGGAGGGAAGGTTCTTCCACATAGGGATTCTTCTTAGGCGCACCTGCATTGAGAATATCGGCCACAAAGCGAGAACAGAACCATCTGTACTCCGGATTATCCACGATCCCGAGATAGTTCTTCACCAAACCAACAAAGTCAAACTTGAACTTTGATTGATTTTGAATGAAGTAGTTTAGACGCTTCTTCATCTTCTTGATCTGTGTTTCTGTGCAGGGAACCACATAGACGGCATAGGGACAATGCTTGTTGTCATAGAATCCACGACCAACCGATTCAAAACGGAATCCACCGATGAACGGATTGCGGGGATCCTTTCGAGCAAAGGAATACATCTCATCCATGCTGGAATCAAAGCTGATGGCAGCATGAGAGAACTCTGCATGACTGACAACCTTGATGGCATTGCTCACAGCCGTACCAGAATGAACCAGCATGATATAGACCGGATAAAGCTTCTGGGTCTTCGTAGTAGCAGCTTCATCCATTCGATCCAGGAATTGAATGGGTTCTTCCAGTTCAAACTGATATGTCTCCCAGATAGGAGTACCGGTTTCAACGATAGAGCCTTTCTTCTTGGGTTTGTCGATCTCCTGTTTATCGTTGAAGCAATGATCTACCAACTGCTGGAGAGAATCGCCAGGTTGTCCAGCAAACCGAACCACTTCTAACTGTTTGAACTTATTCGAGTCACCCCAAGCACGCTCCTTGTGAGCCTGTCTGATGAATTTCGGATTGGTGATTTCGTTTACACCAGCATACTGCTCCCAAGCATTCTCCAACCAATAGAGTCTACCATTGTCCTTGACGACTACATAGCTGTGGGTTTCACCACCCTGGCTCTTGTTGGGTTTGTCGTCATGTTCCAGAACAAAGTAAGCTGTAGGAGAATAGTCAAGAGCCTTCAGAGCAGCCATCTCAAAGACTACCTGATCATGACAGGAACCAGTTCTCTCTTCCAGTACCTCACGAGGAGTCATCAGTTGCGTGAAGTTCTTGTAATGGATGTTGTTCTTCATCCATCTCTGGAGCGTGTTGAGATCTCTGATTCCAAGAGAAGCAAGCTCCTGCTTGGTGAGAGGTTCCTCTTCTTCCTGTTTCGTAGCAGACTCCTCCAACTTCAGACGCTCCGCATAAGAGTTTGCATCCTTTGGATAGTCATAGTTGTAGAAGAAATCTTTCTTGTCACCGTACAGAGGAGAATGTTCAACACCATCAGGAGTGGAATCATCAGAGTTATCCACAGCTTCTACATCCTCGTAGAACAGTTCCACATCCTCGTTCTTGACGCCGGGAAGATGAGATTTAACCTTCCGAGTAAAAGCTTTCCGTTTCTTCACTTTGCGTGCTTTCTTCAACGATTTCACACGCTTATCATGAAGCTCCTTGTATCTTTCCTCGGGGGTTTTCTCTTTTTCACGAAGTTCTTCCGGAAGTTCCTGTCCAACTGCACGCAGACCATACTTATCGGCGATCTTTTTCTTTTCTTCCCGGTCAATCGGATGAATATCATCTATTCTCTTGTACTCTTTGGTAGCTTCCGTGATTCCGTTTAGCGACATCAAATACATCTTCGAATTCAAATCATTGACGATTCTGAATCCATGGGACTGATACATTTTGATTGCAACCTTATTATCTTTCATAACTGAAAGCTGATTGGCTCCACGTTTGATTGCAAATTCCAACACCTGGTTTCCGAGACCATATCCCTGATAAGCTTTGGTTACTTCAATACCAGTAATGAAATGGATTTTATCATCTTTGTTGTCGATCATTAATACCGCAACAATTTGATCTTTATCCACCCAACAGTACACATTGTCATTCAAATCGATATGTTTCAGGAACTTATAATACTCTTTCCACTTTTCAATGAATAGATTATCGACTTGAACGAGTTTGAAGTTCTCCAGTTTCTTTGATCCTTTTGCTTTGTAGTTTGGATCGATATCGGATTTTAGAGAAGACTCGTACATAATACGATCAGCCTGGTCAATATCAATTAAATGATAAGACCGAGAACCCATACCGGCTTCCTGAGCATATTCCAGAATATCGATGCCATCTTTGGACTCAATCCGTTCAATGAGATCCTTGCTGTCCTTTGCATAATAGACTGCATCGATACAGGCAGAGTCCACAGCAACCGGATCCCAAGAGGCAAAGATACCGATATCAGCCATAGTTGGATCAGCCGGATTCGGAATGCAGTCACAATCGACAGACAAATTGTTTGCAATGTTGATATACAGAATCGGACCTGTAATCTTCATCACATCCACGAAGCTCTTTGCTGCATCAACCATGGCTTTCAGGAAGGACTGCTGATCATACTGATCCAGGAACCCAACCGTCATTTCAGCAGTAGATCCATAGGTATGAATCTGGGACTTTCCTCGACGAGAAGCACAGCCAATGGCAACGTTCTTGATACTGCCACCAAAGCCTGCCATTGGATGACCTTTGAAATGAGTCAGTATAATATGGAAGTCATAACCAAGGATATTCTTGCCTGCATTCACATCCTGGAGCATGTACCCATTCTTTACGGGAATGACGATCTCGCCATCTCCATCCAGAACGTCCACATTGCCAATCTCTGTGAACCCATGATCTTTCATAGTCTTGAGTTGACCTTCCTTAGTATCACGGCCACCCTCATAAGCAGTCACGGTATCACAGATAGTTCCATGTACCAGTTTCACCAGTTCGCCAATCAGTTCCGGTTTCAGGTAGTTGTGACCGCCAGGTTCACCAGTAGAGATCTTGACCATGGTCTTCCAACCATCTGAAATACTCGGCATGTAAGCTAACTGGAAGATCTTTACCAGGGATTCCGGAGTGATGTTCTTGGTAAAGAGTACATCCGGAGTTTCAGAGACGTTTGCAATGTTGATGGTTTGAGGATAAGCTATCTTGTTGTAAACATCTCTCCAGGCATCGTGTGCATCTTCGCTGATAATATTGCTTTTGAGAGTGATGTTACATGCATAATCTGGATTGGTTGCTTGGAAAAGTTCGATGTCATTTACATATTCATCGATATCCGTATATTGATAGCCGAGAGATGGATTATCGATATGAATAATGGGTTCAATCTTTTCGGTTGTTAACAGAGGCATCAATGTCTTCAGATTTAGGCGCTCGATATTCCAGGTATAAGAAGCCTCGGTGAGAGAACCACTCATGTGCTGTTGCACCAGTTTCGCAAACATCATGAAGCGATAGAGAACCTTCTCGTAATAACTGAACAAGTTATCAAAAGAATATCCAATCTCTACTTTAAAATCTTCCGGTCTCTTAAGCTCTTTGGTTTTGATAGACGCAACTACTTGCCCAAGCCTTTCAGCGATATTGATATACTTGAACTCGGTCGGCGCTACCATAAAATTGAACTCGTCCAGAGCGGTGAGAACTCTAGCTTCTACACGATTGAGGGCTTTGATTTTCTTCGGAACATAATTGATCAGGCTCTTCAATATAGAGTTGGTGGAACCAACTGTAGCAGGGAGTCCGACATCAGTGCTTTCAAACAACACTGAGTGTGAGGCATAATCAACTACGTCGTATAGTTTATTATCCGGAACAACACTGGATTCATTACAAGAAATAACCAGGATTCGACCGCTATACTTATTTCTGAAATAACGAACCGCATCATCTAAGTTATCAACAATAATGTCTTTGTTCAGTTGAATTGGCTCGATTTCCCAACGATAGCCACCACCAACTTTGGTTATAGTCTTGCCGTGTACAACGATAACTACATCATACACACCAAGCCGTACCAAGAAGCGTGACGGTTTCATAACCTTCTTGTACACTTCGTTGTCATACATGATACCGGAAATGATAACCTTCTTATCTAAGCCGCATGCACCATAGTAATCAAATGTGACAGTTTTTAATTCCTCAATATTACCGGTAAACGGATTGCGACCATAATAAGTGTATGTCGACTTGATATCTCTTTCATGTTTGTCCACAAATTTCTTTCCAGCTTTGATGATCTTGTCACGTCCATACGGAGTTAAACACTCGGCGCATACATCATCGATCGCAAGCCGAATCATTGCCATATTTGCACAAATCAAACCGCAGATCGCAGATTCAACCTGATTCAGGTAGTCGATCATATCTTTCACATAGCGTTTAAATTTCTCCGGCGGCAGATTCGGGATCAAAATTTTCTCTATTTCCTTATCATTGCCATTCGGATCATCCCGAAATCTATTAAGCAAATATGATCCAGCGATATAGTGTTGAGTTGCTAATCCGTCTTTGCCAAGCGCTTCACCTTCGGCAACTTCTTTAAAATAATCGATCAGCTCCTCAACTTTCTCCATAGTAGCAATCCGTTGGACATCGATCCGTTCGGGATGGATCATAATCTTCTCATGGAACAAATCCTGAGCCAAAATGGAAATTACTTCGACTGTTTCATGACTATCGGGGTCAACAAAGGTGAAGATCATTTCCGGAGTCTTAGCTTTCTCCTTTTTCTTCTTTTTGTGAGAAGACTCATCCAGAGTAGTCTGACCATCTGCTGCAACATCATTTTTGTCCAGCATCTTGATATTCTTTTTCAGATCAACCTCTGCTTCCGGAGCGTTGTCATCCGCTTCAAAGAAACGAGTCGAATCCACGTCCGGGAACAGAATCTCATCCATGACATCCCGTTTCAGTCTGGGATCTTTCTTAGAAGTGGCAGAAAGACTCACAATAGAAGGCTGGACTGATTCATCGATCTTCTCGATCCACTCCCACTCCCAGTCGTACAGTTTCGCACTGTGCTCATTATCTTCGCCATAGACGTATTTGATCCCATCACCTTTAGCCTCTCCAACCTGGATCTTCCCAATGCAGTGAAGTTCCACAGGTTTGGTGATCCAACGCTCTCTGGTAACTGCACGATCAGGGACCTGTTCCAGAGTGGGTTTGATTACTTCATATTTCCCAACCGGCTGATAGACATAGAAGACTTTCCCTTTGAGGTTCTGGGACAGAGCTCTCAGACAACCATCAATAAAGGTACTGAAGCAAACACGGGGAATGGTTGCATCTTCATATCCTCTCTGGGTCAGGAAGTTGTTCGGGATACGAGGTTTGATGATAGACTCATCCCAATCATCATGCTCACTCAGGAAGTAAAGCTTCTCAGCTTCCGTCTTCTTCCGCTTAGCAGTAGCAGCTTCATCCATCGGAGACATCGTGAATTCATCCGACAGATCCAATACATCATGATACGTCTCGTTGGAAACCAACGAAGTGAACGCATCCATCTGTTGCTGGTTGAACGACGGACCGTGTACTTCATCCCGATTCTGCACGATAGCAGAATCAATCAGATCTTCAATCAGAACCGGCTGGTCTTCTTTGTTGTGATTGATGGGATATGCATTGATATGCTGGTATCCAAGAGAAGAGAGTTTCTCCGAGTGAAGATGTCCATGGATATTCAGCTCATCCGGATTGACTCGTACCGGTTTATGAGAGAAGATCAGATTGTGAATCCGAAGGATATCACAAACCGCATCGAATCCCAGTTCCCGATAGAAGTCTTTGCTCTCGGTGTCATGATTACCACGACACATAATTTTGGTACCCTTGATATTGTGGATGATACTGGAGACTTTCTCAGCATCACCCGTAGCAGGATCATACAGATCACCCAGGAAGATCAACAGATCATCATCCTGGATATCCGAGCCATAGTTGTTCGCTAAGTTACCCAGATTTCTCTGAGTTCGGAATGGATGATGAGGATCATTTTCAACGTTATACAGATGCAAGTCTGTTGCGATCCATATATTGTGCATAAGGATTTCCTCCTTTACTTACAGGAAACTATCATACTGCGTGTAGTCAGGTTTCTGCATAGGCTTGGTATTGGGACCCATCTCCTTATTCTCCGAACCATCCCGATAAAGAGTCCCAGTATAATCCAGTCTCTTATACCAAGGCTGATCCGTTTTGTTGTTGGGACTGCCCATATCGGATGCACCATCTGTATCAGCGACAGCAGTATCTCCTTCCGCCAGGATCATGGTCATATGATCCACAATCTCTTTGTCTGCATATTTCGCATAAGGATGATCCGGAGTGATGGAGAAGTCACACCCAAATTCCTTATATTTCTGGTTGAGGTTGTGTACAAAAGTTGCAACATCATCCGGGAATTCTTTCTCTACCTGATTGACGGAATCCATTGCCAACTTGATGGAGTATCGATTGATGATAGGATACTGCATCTTTTCAGGGATCAGATACAGATCATCGTCATAACCAAGCTGTTGTACCAGATAGCGATCACAATCTGCTTTCGTGACCAAGGTATGATCTTGAGGATGATCATATTCCCCAAAGAAACAATCCATCTCCGTGGCAAAAGCTGCTACACATTCAGCATATGCGTCATCCGAATGGGGGTCATCTAAGAAGTTCCAGCACAGATCATGGAGATATTGGATTTCCTTACACCAATCGGGACTATACTTCCGAAGGCTCTGCATCTTGTCATAATGATCAAACACTCTGGTCTGCCAGGTAGACAAAATGTTTAGATGGTCTTCAGAGAGATTATTGGGACCAAATGCAGGATTCAGCAGGATCTCACTCATAATGCTGTACAGCTGTAAACAATACAGAATATGGTCTGTATCACTGGAAAGATCTGCGCGGAACCAATTCTCCATTGCGTTGTATGTGATGATAATATGATCTCGTATTGCGTCGCTGATCTCATTGCTGATTTCAGCTCTCATTGTACCAAGCGGTTTGGAACGATCCGTATCCAGTGGGGCACGAATGCCAAGCGCTCTATAGATCACCGGGTTCATGCCCAGTTTCCCACAAGAAGTCCGAAGTCTGGTGTAGAAGTTATGTGTGATCACATTGGGATAGAAATACTCCAGGAAGTCACACACTTCCAATTTAGCCAACATCTCCGCATGATCTTTGTTGTAGTACATGGTGTTGAAGAACTGTGCATTATATGCAACATGATCCTTGATCACATCATTCCGAGTTCTGTTCTTCTTTGTGGTACCGAGTGCTTTCTGCACAACGGTCATCAGTTTCGATCCAGGTACAGCAGCTTCGTTGTAGTTCACCACTGCACTTGGAACATACTGACCTTCTTTGCTGATGGGTTTGTCATAGTTCCCATCATCCGATGCAGGATCCAGTTCTTCTTCAGAATCCTGTTCCAGTTCCTCTACTGGATCAGTGATATCTGTACCAGGCCCCTGACCGGCAGGAGACTTGACATAGTGACGATCCGGTGCATAGTTTGTGTTTTCGGTGATCTCGTCGGTATTGTTTTGAATCTCTTCCGGATTCGGATCCAACAGATTTGTATCTGCAATCTGTCCGGGATTGTCCGAAGGATCGCCACAGTCACCGAGGATCTGCTTATCAGCATCGCACATACCAGTGAAGTGAATGATTCGATTCAGCTTACTGGTTCTGCTTGTGACATTATATGATTTTATCGGGGAGTATTGCACGGGCATGTTGACTCACTCCTCTTCGTGTTGCGCAAATTTGAATAAATACGAATCGATCGGACGGAAGCTCATCAATCTCATGGTGTTGTTAGTGAACCCTTCTCCGTCATCGATATAAATCTCATTGTCTGCAAGGGTAACCATCACATCCATGTCGTTGTTGACTCTGGTATATGCCTGGTTACAAAGTACGTCATAAACCTGGTCCATAACGGTTGTATCATTCGGAATATATTCAAATGCTCTGATTGTATTCTGTGTAAATTCGGGACAGTTGTAGTGTCGCATCACCGACCGTCCCATATCATAATCATACATATACCAGATCCCGTCTCCATCGGTCCGAATGAGACCAATACAATGCACCGTGTGAAGACTCGGATCTCTGCATATAATCATATAATATGTATTTTGATTTTCGACAACTTCAGCTGCTTCGGTGATTATGACATAGTTTTTCGGTTTCTTGGATTCAAAATCAGGATCCGGTTCATGGGTAATTTTGTACAGAAGTTCTACAAACGGCGTATAGTTGGCACCGCTGATCCGGATGTAGTTGAACTCCTTTTGCTTCTTCATAACTTCATCTTTGAGTGCCACTTTATACTTGGTCTCTTCGATGAATGCCGGATTGGTATTGGTCTGGTCACGACCATCTTTGATCTCAACAATCAAGTTATAATCCGGCAAATAATAGTCCGGCATATATTGCCGGGTCGTATTGGTTTTCGGATCGTAATAAGGAAAAGAAGTCGGACAAGGTGCAAACATATTGGATGTGAACTCCATCACCTTGTCACAAAATTTCAAAAAGTTGAGTTCCAGTTTGCTGAGATAGTCCACAGTACCGCCATCAGTGAACGTATAAACTCCATGCGTAGGACGATGTTCCTGCATCATCTTCTGGTGCTCCATGTCGTTCAAGATACTGTGGACGGAGACACCACGTGCTTTTTGCATGTTCCGTTCCGCCTGTTGATAGAGTCTCTTTTTACACTCCGGATTTGTGGATACCTTGAACGGTTTTCCGGTTTTGTAATTCCATCCAGTATCTCGTCCACATCCACAAAAACATTTCCCTTTGATGGATCCTCCATGGGTAGAAGCATACAACCACTGCTCAGCATTCCAGCCGAGCTGGTCTAAATCTTCAGAATGAAACTTATTGATATGATCAACACACTTCTGTTTCTTGTCGAAATATTTTCTGCACTTGGGACAGTTCATTCTGTTTCACCTCGTTCACCAAAGATCGAATCATAGATGTCTTTTGCTGCATCATCCACTTCATTCCGGAACTGTTCCAGTTCATAATGATACTGGCAAAGACCGTCTTTATAAACTTCATCATCGCATTCTGCACAGGTCTTTGGACCACAGGCAGTCAGACCAACCCCAAGTGCAAGAATAACACCAATCAAACCGATTTTACGCATGAAACAATACCCCGCTTTCATGTGTCAATTTTTATAGAAATGTCCCAATAACATTAAGAATCGATTAAGGTTGACAGAATTATAGTTTTCAAGGCAACTCGTTAAGGAGGTGAGTTTATGCCTTCCAATCAAGTTCAGGATTTCAGTTTCCGTATGGATCGTACCGGTAAAATGGTAACGGTCCAAGGGGCGGAACATGTTCGAAATGTTTTGGTGATGCTGTTTGGTATGCGACCTGGTTCGGATGAGTATGATGCCGAACGAGGTCTTGATCTTGTTGGACGGAAACACAAGCAGTATATCGAGAAAACCCGTGACAGTGAGTACGAATCCATGATTACAACACAGATCAGCAAGTACACAGATTTGGTACCTGTGAACTGTGTTGCAATATATTTGAATGATTCGCTTTATGTGAATCTTCAGGTGCGGTATATGAATGAAGTTTACAACACGGAGCTATCCACTAAGCTCGGTGTTGGACTTGAGACCTTGGCCGCACAGATTGTCAACATCAATGATTTCAATACCAGATGATTCCGATTACCATAAAGGAGGAAATTTTCAATGGCAGATCTTGACGATATCATTCAGAAGCCTCATGACGATTCCACGGCAGAATCTGTACCCAATCCGAATTTCAATCCCAATGATTTCCTGAAGAAGACCACCGGTCTGGACATCGACGTGGACAATCTTCGTTCTACTCAGGAAGTCCAGGCGGAACAGCAGGAGAAGCCCAAGGGTCCTGTGACTGCAGAGGATTTTGAGAAGCTCATCACTGTGGATGCCAACATCAATCCCGATCCCTCAGTGGATTCTACCAAGCAGAATCAGACGCCTCCTCAGAATAGCAAGCCTGGTGCGCTTCCCCGTATGACTCCTGATATGGTGAGTCGGATTGGGGATAGTCTGAACAAAGACCCGATCGTTAGCAGTCAGGATAACAGCACTGGTCTGACAGTTGTAACTCCCAAAGAGGACGTAGAAGAAGAGCAGTGGGTCAAGCTCTCCGGTGAGACCAACTACAAGGACATGATCAAGAAGCGTGTGGAAGCTGCCAAGGGTCAGTATGACGGTGTCCTGGATTCCATGGATGCTTCTCTGAAGGAAGAGGAGGAGCGTCTGAATCGTGCCAAGGAGATTACTTCTGACCCGGAGAAGTATCAGGAGCTGATGCAGAGGCCCGCTGGGGATCCCAATGCGATTCCTCGGATCAATTATGAGGGTGTCTCTGTGGATACAACCGATCGTCCGCTTGGTGGTAAGGCCAAGGTTTTCAATCCCATTGCAGAGAATTCCAACATTGATGTGGATGACGACGATCTGATGCCTTCCTATGATCTGGATGAAAAGGAAGATGAGGACAAGGATGACGATGAAGCACCTGATGTCACCGATGTGGAAGGTTACACGCAGTATATCCGGGATCTTGAGGTAACCACGTTACCCGAAGGACCCAGCGCTGCTCGCATTGTAAAGAACCGTCAGGTGGAGACTGTTGATTCTGGTCGAAAGAACAAGGCTGGTAAGTTCCTTGGCGACCAGGCATTCATGAACTCCATCACCCGGTTCAAGAAGGATAACTTCACCGTGGTTTCTGTACCCCTGATCAACTCCGGCTTCATTGTAGATGTGGTCGGCACTGGTGAGGTAGATCTGACACAGCTCTATACAAGAGTGAATGAGCAGACTTCTCAGATGGATTACGACATGGAGAAGATGCGCACCATCATCCGGAATGTCGTTGGTTCCCATCCTATGATCGAACCTTCCCAGCTGAGAAACTACATCCACTATCGGGATTACAATATGCTGGCTTGGGGTCACATCTGTGCGACTCTGGACAACGTTGAGATCGTTGCTAACTGCACCGATTGCGGAAAGCCGTTCCGGATTACTTCTAATCCGAGACTGCTCCTGATGAACATGGATGAGATCATGGAGCGTCAGCATCAGATTGAAGAGGCCAATGATGTCAATCGGTACTCTCTGCTGGTCAGCAACAAGCGCATCGTTACCAGCAATCAGTTTGAGATTACCATTGGTCACCCGACCTATGCGGAGTTTATTAACCTGATGGGTCAGCTCCGTCGGTATGCCACGGATGGAACGATGAATCAGTTGGAGGCTGGTCGTTTCATTGAGATGGCCAACACGCTTTATCAGATTCGCAGCATCAAGATGCCCAATGGTGTAATCAGTTCCAACATCTATCAGCACTATCTGGCGCTCCAGATGCTGTCGGAAGAAGATATGCAGGTGCTGGATAACGAGATCCGTCTGCTCCGGAAGGAGATCCTGGAACCCAAGTTTGGTATCGCTTCTGTCACTTGTCCGCATTGTCGCCATGTCATGAAGGATATCCCCTATGACACTCTGGACGACCTGGTTTTTTTCCACACCACGGTCTCTCGTATGTTGAATACGAAAGAGACCGAGAAGCCCGAGAACGCATAACAGAATGGCTCCATCAGATCAAGGATGTGATTCTGAAGGACTATCGTGATCTGGTTTATAACGCACACAGCATGCTTCGGGATTATTATACCTATGAAGATATTTCGATGATACCCATTCGAGATTTGCTTGGGATCATTGACTACTTCAAACCGAAGTTGGCTGAGATTGCGAAACGTCAACAGAACGACATGCTTCAGATGGAACTGCAAGGGAAACGTGGACAACTAAAACCAGGTGGTAGGAGATGATTCTGTGGGGAAACCATATAAGATGAATATGACCAGACCCGAGTTTCTCTCCACTTTTCTCCTGGATGATCCTGATGAGAAGGTGTATTCATTTGAGGAACTGAGTCGTTTGATTCCAGCGTGCCTTGATCTGATCTATTGTACCTATTGTGCACTGATTGAAGCCAACATCTTCCAGTCAGATATTGAGTATGTCAATGCCGATGACGAAGATACTGTGATGATCAAGCTGCACAAGAAGGAGCTTGCCAAGAAGATCAAAGACACTTGTCATAAAGACAAAGTTCGAATAGGTGAGAAGATCTACAAGCTGAAAGTGGAGCACAAAAACGCCACGATCTTTGTGAGCATCAAACTGACCAATCCGGAAGTGTTGGAGAACACGATCATGCAGATGGATCAATATACAGATCCGGAAGATTTTGAAGATTAAAGAGTGATGGTGGGTGGCAATTACGCCACCCACCATTGTTTTTGGAGGACATTTTTATAAAATTTGGATATACGAAAGGGGTGTTGTCCATGGCTGTTGCAATCACAGAAGCAACGCAAACCAAAGCAAAGTTACCTCCCAAAGGTTCTGGTTTGTTTGCAGATCTGTTGGATATCGAGCAGTTCATCAAAATCAATGATCTGAAACCCTGTACCGATCCCATTATGTTGGAGAATGGAGTCCCTTCTCCTGGTGGTGTATTGTCCTATGAAATCTTCGGGACCTCACAAGAAGATCGACGAAATCGATTTGCTTATATTGATCTTCACGGTCATTACATGGCTCCTCTTGCGGCATTGAAGTTGGGTTCTTATGACCGACGGTTGTCAGATGTGTTATTCTCAAATGGTCGATGGAAACTCCAGAAGGATGGTACGTTAGTAGAAGATGAAGATGGTGACAGTGGTCCGGAATTCCTGTACTCGATTTGGGGTAAGGTGAAGGTTAAGGATAAGACCACCAATATCACCAAAGAGGTTGCCGCTTTCTATGAAGTCCCAAGGGATGAACTGTTCATCACCAAGATGATTGTGGTACCTCCCTTTACCAGAGATCTGAATCAGCATACTAACAGCTCTACCAAATCAACTGCACTGATCAACAGTATGTACAACAGTTTGATCAGCTATACCCAAACGTTGGAGAACTATTCGGATACGTTTACCAATATGGGTCGGTTGACAAGGGGCAGAGTCCAGCAGATCCTGGTGAACATCTATCAACATCTCATCATTGATCAGATAAAAGGTCAGCCTGCAAAGTTTGGCATGATCAACCGATTTATGATGAGCAAGAACGAGAAGTACGGTGTGCGTTTAGTTATCACAGCTCCCATGTTGAATAAGCAATCTTTCGAGGAAGTCCAAGTGAAGTATGGGACTGTGGTCATTCCGTTGGCATACATTGTCAGCATGTTCTATCCGTTTATTGTCTATCATCTGAAACGGTATTTCGAAGCTCAATTTATCGAGGGTGGTAAATACCCGGTGATGGATAAGGATGGAAATGTAACCTACACTTCATTTGAGGAATCCTTTGACGAAGTGTACATCAATAAACTGATCTCGAAGTTTGTCAACTCACCATCTTCTCGATTCGATCCAGTAGAAACTCCAGTTGATAAAGATGGGAATGTATATCGGATTGTATTGACAGGTCGATTCAAGAAAGAGAATACGACCTTCAATAAGCCTGCTACTCTGACGGATTTGTTGTACATCGTAGCAAAACGAGCAACGGAAGATAAGCATGTCTTTGTGACTCGGTATCCGTTGGAGAGTTACAATGGTCAGTTCCCGGCTAGGATTGAAATATCCAGTACCTTGAGAACCAGACCAGTGATCATTGGTGAAACTGTCTATGAATTTTTCCCTGTCAATGAAGGTAACCCGGCGAACTCGTTTGCAGATACATTACAGATGAGCAACGTTATGCTACCACGCATTGGTGGGGATTTCGATGGTGGAACGCCGTGTCTAAGCTGTCTGTTCGAGTATTCAAATGATGGAGTAACGTCCGGAAGGAATACCCATGAGCCTCCGACTAGCATTACCCGTGAGGGTTTTGTTAGAAGTTCGGTAAAGTCGTACTCTACGTAGTGCGGTGGTCGAGTTACTATGGTGAGGAACACGAATGTCCTATGACGCTTTGCTTGTTGGGATGAGTAGTCTGTCGCCGTCGCAAAAGTCCTATCAATTTTACAGGAATTGATCCAGACAAACAAAGAACAGGATGCACCTAAGGTAGCTCTATGATAGAACAGATGGAACACGGGAAGCGTTGATTTGAACTCAACGTGGCAGAGGAGTCGTAGTAGTGTTGAAGCTCCGTAATGGGAGTGGAGCGAAGGGCTCTAGTCGGGAATATATGGATAAATTCTCGATGGAAAGCCGTATGCGGTGAAAGTCGCACGTACGGTTTGGACCGGGGGAAAATCCGGAGATCACTTCAAAGGATTACCTATCGGTATATATGGTGACAGTTCGTCCGTTATTTACCAAGGAAGCCAATGATGATGCCGAAAAACAAATCAATTCCAATGGCTACTTCTTCAACATCCAAGGTGGGAATATGAATACGGACGGTAAAGACTTCTTTATCACGGCATATAATCTGACTCATCTTTGGAATAAAGGTGATTTCCAGTTGAAAGATGGAAATCGAGTCAAACCGAAGTATTCATTGATGTGATGCTATGAAGAAAGAGAGGTGTTCACAGTGATTTTCAAAAAGTTTCGTATCAACCGGATGGTGAAGAAGGAAATCTTGCCGGCTTTATCGCAGATGGAACTCGGGGAAGAAAAGTATATCATTGATAAACCCAAGTTCCGTATCAAGGGTGAAGTCAGTGAAGATGGTGTACGGAAGTTCACCATCCATGAACTGAGCAGTGACAAGAAGAGATGGTCCTATACCACTTATAAAGTCACCGAAGATAACGATACATTTACCATGCGCAGTGGAAGCTATCCCGGTAGTTGGGATAAGTAATAAATAAAAGAATACCCCTCCCGAAATATGGGAGGGGTATCTTGTTTGAATGTTACATTGCATAAACTTGTAGAGTTATTGAACCTGAATTATATATTCCACCTGCTTGAAGTGTGCCCTGACAAATTGTGCTACCGGTATAAAAACCTAAGAGCTCCGCGCTGCCAAGTTTTGTATGTAATATAGACATCGTTGATGTGTTTGACATTTTTATTAAAGATATACCATTTGATGTTATGGAACTCAGTGATGTATATTCACGCCAAGATATATATCCACTATCAAAAGTTAGTGTTACGTTACCCATATCACCGTAGAATGTCGGTACTGCTGATATACGGGCGAGATAATAGCTGTATGATGTTGATACAGAGAACGGCGTTTCTGAAAGATACTCGCCAGACGAAACATATGTCTGTTCAAAAATTTTGGTTAATGTTCGGTTTGATAACGAACTCGTTACCAAACTCTGAACGTAATTCTGCAATCCATCAATTTGACTTGTTGCGTGTGTGTGATTTGCATTTGCTTTACTATTTAACTCACTTAATGTGACTAAACGTTGCCCTCGAATAAACCCATAATTGTTTCCTATAATGAGCTTACTCAGGATTTAATTATTTAAATGCAACATACACATCAGCTACTCCATTTTGATTTAGTGCAGCACCAGAGTCATTGCTACTATATACAACAGTGAAGCCACCATCATAGATACGAACTCTATCGTTTGTTCGTACAACATTTCTAAGTGCTAAAGTTGTGTTATATGGATAATAAGTTGATCCAACAATAACAAACGATGGTGTAAATGATAACGATATATATCTGCGATATGATTCATCGCCAATGTATGAACCGCACACGTATTGTAAATCACCTTCAGTTGAATTAACAAAAGCTATTTCTTTACCCAATAACCACGCTTTCGTATTTCCAACAACAAGTCGTTTCAGGACTCGCTAAATAAAAAGAGAATACCCCACCCATTTACGGGTGGGGTATGTTGGTTTAATCATCGTCCTCTTCTTCGTCTTCTTCCTCAGCAATGGCAGCATCAGCAGCCGCCATATCCTCTTCAGGAGTAGACTCGGTTTCGATCACGGTCACCTCAGGAGTCTGTTCGGGAAGATGCTGTGTCGCGGAAGGAACTTCAGTTACAGGAGGTTTTTCACTCTGGAAACTGTCTACCACACGAGTAGCTCGTCCCAGCTTATACAAACCCTCAATCCGGAACCAACGAGCATGATCCATAAAGACATCGCAAACGTCATCCGGAAGATCATCGTCATCCGCCAGTTCCAGAGCAAAGTCATGAAGCTGCTTGAACATCCGATAGCAAGCCTCATCGGCTGTATCAACGCTGTATGCTTTATCGGTACTAAGCAGGAACGCATCAATGTCACTGGACTGTACCAGTTCAAGTGCTTCTGCATCATTGACCGGTTGCATACCCATAGACAGCAACTGCTCAGCAGTCTGATCCATGAACTCACCAAGCTGTTCATAGTATCCGGCATATCTCTCATGGGAAGTATGCCAAGAACGTCCGGAAATGCACCAATGGATCGTGCGTGCATTCGATTCGTAAACGGTAAGCAGAGCCAGATATGTTCTCATATCAGCCATTTGATAGGACACTCCTTTCGTAGTCATAATCGACTTATAAGGATGTCCCAAAATATATTTAACCAAATGCGACATAATTGTAACCATTAATTGCTTCAAAATTTGGTATATTCAGTGTTATACCATTACTGCTCAACGAAAAACCAACAAATGTATCGCCGGGTAATAAAATAACGATAGCGGTACCATATGTGCCATCTTTATTTTGATTTCGTAAAATAATAACGGCTTTTGCAGCAAATGATAGAGTAACCCTTCTAGTTGACGCATTGACATTACCACAAGCAAAATACTGTATACCGTTTCCACCAGACGGTATATCTTCTTTATATGCTAACTCTTTGCCAAGCCCAAATATTTTCGTTGTTCCTAAAATGAGTTTCAGGACTTAATAATATAGCATTGCATAACCATATCTAGCGTTGTTTGTATTCAAAGCATAATATCTATCAGTTGAGTTATATGAATTTATAAATGCGTATGTACTATTCCAAGTAATATAACCATCTGTTCCATACATCGCTTCTGTTATAAATCCAAATGTTGATGGATTAATAAAAAATGCAGATTTCCCATTAGAGGAACTCGAACAAACAATTAGTATCACTGCGGGTATTTCTCTATAAGAAATACGAACACTACCAGACCCATTCCCAATATAACTACCAGTCTCTATACTGGAGCCGCCACTACTACCAGTATATGCTATTTCATTACCATTTATCCAAGCTTTTGTTGTTCCAATAATGAGCTTTCGTAGGACTTATCAAAACAAAAAGTCATTACCCCTCCCGTGAGATGGGAGGGGTAATGATCATTCATCGTAAAGGAGTTGACTTCACACGCAAGCGTTATATTGTTGTTAGGTGGGCTGTTCCGTACGATACCAAGCCCATCTGGTCATCAGGCTCAGCCAAGTACCCTGGTCAACTTCACCATTTGCAGTACGCTTCACCCAATTCTGGAAGGAGATCACCGCATTGCGCATACCAGGACCAAACGATCCATCAAACCCATCCGGATCGATGTCATGGCCATAGATCAGTCCCTGTGCGATCTTCACCAGTGTTCCAGTGTTGCCATATTTGATTCCAACCAGATCCTTCTGCCAATGTTGCTCCACTCTGCCGTCTACAAAGATATTTTTTCCATATTCCTTGTTCAGGCAGGTTTGAACTGCCTTAATCGCAGCAGCACGGGTGATATTGTCACATATGCCATCGATCACCAGACCAGCGTCCACATAATCGTTCAACCAGTTCTGGAACTTCTTTACACCGGTAACAATTGCGTTGTCGGTGTCAAGGATGTTGTTATTGTTGGAACCGCTGGAAGTCCCGTTGTCCTGGATCTTGTCGTAGTCCGGAGCACCATAACCAGCAATGTATTTATAGGTAAGTGGATAACTCTTGTGGCGAACACCGACGACACTGTAACCACCCTTGGTATTACCGCCAACCGTATAGACCTTGGAGCTGTCCACATCAACAACCACTTCTACATGGTCACAGTTTCCAGAGAGGTCCCAATCAAAAAAGATCAGATCGCCCATCTGGGGTGTATACGTGGTTCTGGTCTTCCATCGTCCATTGGGCTTCCAGAAGTTGTCTCTGGACGTGGTGCAGGAAGCAAAGTTGGGAATAACACTGGTCGGAATGCCAACCTTACGAGCACCACAGGTGGCAAAGATGGCACACCAAGCGGTTCCGTTTACACTGAAATTGGTTCCGACGATGGAGTTGTAGTATGCAATGTACTGGTCATCACCATGGGGTGCCTCATTGCCGACTTCACCGAGACACCAGTCTGCATACTTCTGACGATAGTTCGTAGCCACAGTAAGTACCCTCCTTCTGACAAAGTTGTGTAAGTGGGAGTTCATGGTGAGAACAGGGGCCTTTCAATGTTATGAGATACCGAGAAGGTTTGGAGGTTGTGTCCGATTATGGGCGAGATCGGAGTGGGTTTCGATAAGGGAATCTCACAGAAGGTAAAACCACATTACAGGAGGTCTGTCGTGAAACAGAAAAGACGGGTTTGCCACGACTATTGCGGAGCGATTCACAATAGGTAGGCACATTGAGCAGCCCACTGCTCTCATAATGTTGTTCAGCGCTTTCAATTTCGGACATTTCTATAGTATCTCATTTCTTGAAAGGAGTGAAACAAATGCCGGGAGAAGCCATGAATCCCAGTACCTTTTTACAGGTACGTGAAAATATGAACCGTCTGAACGAGTTCTTTGGCGGTGGTGGATCAGGTGGTTCTATTCAGGATATCTTCGATCGTTTGGACCAGCTGGAAGAGAATATTGACAAGATTATCAACAATAACCCCTCCGGTGGCGGTGATATCACGATTGGTGAAGATGGCGAAATGGTGGTCAATGGTATCACCATAAACCTCAATTTCCCCGATACCGATACCACGCCTGGTTCATACACCAGAGATGTCACGTTTGAACTGAAGCATCCTACTGCAATTGGTCTGGGCGAGACAGAAGGGTTCGACAATCAGTATTGCATTGTGGTGACTTATAAGCATTGCGTGGATGAGGGTGAGATTGATACGATCAACTTCGTCCCGCAGCAGGTTGCTTATGGCAAAAACATGATTGGTTATACCCGCACAGCATCTGATGCATCTGCACAGGCTTCTTGGGGTGCGTGGGGACCTGTTGTCGCTGAGCAGGAAGAGGCTCAGAAGCAGTGGGTTCAATCCACTTCCGAACCCCAGAACCAGGTGGAAGGCGATTATTGGGCTGAACCGATCAGTTAAACAAAAATACAACAATATCGGGAAGGGGTTGAACCTGAGAAATGCCTGCGATGAAAACGCGTATGAAGCAGAAAGGGGCAACGAATCAATTTGATGACATTTTGATTGCAAGCTCCTCTGATATCGTCAGTCGTCCTGACAGTGAAGAGACCGTTGAAACGTCTCTGCAAACCATCGAAAACGTATCGCTTCCTGGTAAGGTGGATGGCGTATTCCACGTCTACCATGCTCTGGATGAAATTGGGCTTACCATCGGTTCGGAAACCATGGATACGATCATTGCCGGTATGTCCACAAATAGTATCCTGGTACTGACGATCGGAAGCGGCTATGTTTCTGCACAGTATCCTACCGGGAATGGAACGCTTCTGGTTGTAAAGGCTGGTACCACTGGTATGGCCTTCTTCCAGGATTATAGCACCAACTCTCTGTACACCAATACGTTCTATACGAGCTGGTCTGGTTGGCGTAACTATGAAGTGACGCCTCCTCAGTATGATGACACCCCGACGGATGGTTCTTCCAATCTGGTCAACTCTGGTGCTGTCTATGATGCACTGGTTGCACTCCAGTCCACCATGCAGTCTTACAGTGATGCAGCTGACCAGAATGTGATGAAGACGCTCAATGCGACGATTGCTGGTCTGGAGAGTCAGCTCACGACGCATACCGGCGACAACACCGTTCACATCACCAGTCTGGAACGGCAGACCTGGAACGCCAAGCAGAATGCTCTGACGTTCGACAGCACTCCTACTGCTGGTTCCAATAATCCGGTTACCTCCAGTGGTATCAAGACTGCACTGGATGGGAAGTCCGATACGACACATAACCATGACGGTGTGTATGTACCAACTACTTCGGTTGGTGCAGCTTCTGGTGTGGTTCCTCTGGGCGCTGATTCCAAGATTGCCGCGCAGTACCTGCCGTCCTATGTGGACGACGTGATTGACGGTACGCTTGTCAACACGACAACCTTTAACGATACCGACGGTACTGCCGTCACACCGGAAGCCGGAAAGATCTACGTCGACACAACCACCAACAAGTCCTATCGGTGGTCTGGCTCTGTGTATGCGGAGATCGGTGGTGGCGTAGCGCTTGGCGAGACTTCTGCAACTGCCTATCGCGGTGACCGTGGTAAAGTGGCTTATGATCACTCCCAGACAGCTACCACCAGATCCAATACCACCGCGTCTCGAAGCCTTGCCAACGGTGGTCAGTTTGTTGCGGTTACGGCTGTTACTGACAATGGTGGGCATGTAGTGGGTACCCAGTCGACCACCTTCACTTTGCCCACGATTCAGGCAGGCAACCGCACCGTATCTCAAAAAGCGCAGCCTTCTGGACAGGTTGAAGGCGATCTTTGGTTTGAGACCCTCTAATGTTGAGGGTCCTCAAATCGAAGTGCTCATAAATCTGCAAAACAAATCTATAAATTCTTCTAAAAAGGGGGATATCACTATGGCGACGCTTAAGCAACGCCTCCATCGGAAGAACGCTTCCGGGACGTATGACACCGTCCATTTCGAATCCAGTTCCGATCTGATTCTTCGTCCGTCCGGCCGAACTGTTGAGCAGGATTTGGCCGATTATTTGCCCGAAGTTCAGGCTAATGACAATGTGCCAGAAAGTCTGAACAAATTTGTTTGTGGAAGTACAAAAGCCTTTGCAAAACGGCGTGCACTGG